>Ga0209417_1000313_pt1 | contig 124118 bp, 91 predicted proteins | sample RifGroF2_FD_184002 | JGI IMG/M metagenome (GOLD analysis project Ga0209417, IMG submission 184002) | Groundwater microbial communities from Rifle, Colorado, USA - Groundwater F2 (SPAdes) (version 2) | ecosystem: Environmental > Aquatic > Deep subsurface > Groundwater | place: Rifle, Colorado... | reverse complement strand
GAGACCAAACTACGGCTTGAGGCGGATGGAGTCATCCAATGGCAATCACTTTTAGTTACACACCCCATGCCGCCCAGCTTGCCATCCACCATGAAAGATCCAAGCGATTCCGCGCGGTCTGTTGCGGTCGGCGTTTCGGCAAAACCCGCTTTGCCGCCGCCGAACTCCTCGACATAGGCTGCGAGCGTGGCGGACTGTTCGCCTGGATCGCGCCCACGTACTTCATTGCTGAACGCGGCGAAAGAGCCCTGACCACCATTGCCGGGGACTTCGTCCAGTTCAAGGGCCAGAATCCCCGCCGGGCTTTCTTCAAAGGGGCAGGGGAGGCATCCGAAGTCCTTTTCCTCTCCGCCGACAATCCCGACACCATCCTGGGCGAAGGCTACGATGGCGTCATCGTGGACGAGGCCGCCCGGATCGAGGGGCAAGTCTGGCAGCAATACATCCGTCCGGCTCTGGCGGATAGATTGGGCTGGGCTCTGTTCATCACAACGCCCAAAGGTCGGAACTGGTTTTTCGACATCCACACCCGTGGCCACGATCCCACCGAGACCGAATACGCCAGCTTCACATTCCCCAGCAACTCAAACCCCTACTTCCCGCAATCGGAATGGGACGAAGCCAAGCGGACCACCCCCGCGGACATCTTCCGCCAAGAATACGAAGCCGAATTCCTGGAGGACAGCGCCGGCGTCTTCCACAACATCGAACGCTGCCTCATTCACACTGAACACTGTTCACTGATTACTGGTCACTGCCTTATAGGTTGCGACATCGCCAAGCACACCGACTTCACCGTCCTCATTGCCATGGACAGCCGCACCGGCCGCTGCTTCGACATGGATCGCTTCAACCATCTCGACTGGCCGATCCAGAAAGAGCGGATACTCGCTTTCGCCCGCAAGCACAATGGCCGCCTGATCCTCGACGCCACCGGGGCAGGGGACCCGATCTACGACGACCTGATCCGCGTCTATCCCAACATCACGCCCTTCAAGTTCACGAACCACAGCAAAACGGAGTTGATCCAGCGTCTCATCGTCGCCGTCGAACAGGCTCAAATTTCATGGCCTGCGGCATGGGACGTCTTGACCAACGAAATGAAGCGATTCGAGTACGCCATTTCCTCCAACGGCGCCATCACCTACAACGCCCCGTCTGGCTATCACGATGACTGTGTGATTTCGTTGGCGCTGGCAAACAGCCAGCGTGTGACATATCACTACTCCGGAAGCATGTCGCTGCTTTCTCACGGACCCAATTCAAGAGCCTTGAATAGCTCTCGAAGGTCCATTCGGTACTAACCAAAATTTCATCGATTTATGCTGGCCTTTCATCAGTTGATATGCAAAATGCGTTTGGAGTCTGGTTTCATGGGGACTGGTTTCACGGGGAACCTGGACTTTGTTCTTTATGAGTTTTGTTTTGCGTATCTGCGCAGTAATCGTTCTGTATCAAACCCGCAACGTTTGTTCTCTTGGAATGAAACTGCGGAGCACGCCCAATGGGCGCGGCTCCGGGTTTCTTGTGTCCGAGAGTCCGCGTTGCGGCGGTGATACAGACGCATGGGCTTGGACGCCGCGCTCGCCTTTTTTTGCGGAATCAAGTCCTGGGGATTTAGTTGATCAATCAAACAAAGGGGTGAAGGATGAAGCAATCAAGAAGGTTGAGGGTAGGGGTGTTGTTTGCCGCTACATTGAGTTCGTTGGCTGTATTAGCCGCCGCTTCGAAACAGATCGAAAAGCCTCCTGCTCCGGTCGATCCTGTGCGATATCAAGAGATGATGGAGGCCGAGGTCTCCGACATCGGTGACTTGCAGCAGCTTCTCTTGGAAGACTTCGATTTTTACCGAGTCATTACCCCGCCCTTTGGCGACGGTTTTATCCTCAGGCAACCGAGCAGTCCTTTTCTGTTGCCGTTTGCATCATGGAGCGCCCTTCCCGCAGAGTTCGCCCGTCTCCCCTACGAGTACGAGAATTCGATCAAAGTCTATCCCATCACGGTTCGGGTCGATGGGGCTGCTCGGGAAGCCGTCTTTCAATCCACTCTAACCGGCAAGCGGCTCTACGCCTTGCCCTTGGGTTACGATCCGGACGCCCGATTTCGGAATGCCTCCGTGGCGCCTTGTTCCAGTGTGCAAATTTTGGCAAAACTCATTCCAGTAGAGTCAGTTGAGCCTTATCTCTATGTCGCTGACCGGCTCTCCGCTCAAGCCGTAAGTCTCCAAAGCCTGGACGGGGGCATGCAACTGATGCGCTCCGAAGAGGCCGCGACTAATATCGTTTTTGAAGCCTTCTCCCGCCAGACCAACGGGCTTAAAATGATTATAGGCTACCCGGATTCTTTTACAAATCGTTTGGATATATTTACATGCAACGATTTGATGGAAGAAGTCTGGTCGATTGCCATACGCGAACTCTCCACCGAAGGCACCAACGAAATCGCCTGGGTCGATTCCAGCAGCGGGGTCGGCCTGCCGGTGCGACTCTATTGTGCGGCGAACGCCGACCTCGATACCGATCAAGATTCCTACCCAGATATGCGGGAATCCAGGGTGTTTTTGACCAACCCGAACGATCCCAACTCCCGTCCGGTGCGGATATCCGGCTCGATCAGCTATTCCGGAATCGAGACCGGCACGATCTTCATGCTGACCTTGACCGAGGCCGATAGCTGGTCCTTGGCCAAGTCCATCTCGCTTGCTTCTCCGGGTGCCTACACCAACGCCGAAATAGGCAATGACGAGGAGTACTATTTCAAAACCTTCAGAGATGTAAACAACAATTTTATCCGGGAAGTGTGGGAACCCTGGGGACGGTACAGCACCAATGCCCTTTCCGTCACTTCCGACGTATCGGGCATCGACATGACGCTTGAGGACCAGCCGTCCTTGTGGGGCACTCTTCTCTACACCGGCAGCGCCACGGGCAATGTCTACGTGCTGGCCGTGACTTCCTCGAACAGTTGGCAGAGCCCTTATCAAAGTGTGACCTCCTGGGAGCAGGGAGAGGCCAGCCAGACCGGCGGGACGATGTTTTTAAGTTTCCCGATGAACTTCTCGATTACGGAGCTTCCTTCGTCGAATTATTGGATTCGCGCTTTCATCGACGAAAACTACGATGGAGTGTTCAATCTGGGGGTGGAGGCGGCGGGGCAGTATGCGGCCCAGGCCATAGCGCTTAGCAATCGAGTGACGGGCCTTAACTTCACCCTTGCCCAGGATACCGACTCAGACGGGATGCCCGATTGGTGGGAATGGGAACACAACTTCGATCCCACCAACGCGGCAGATGGCTTATTGGACCGCGACAGCGACGAGGCGGCCAACTGGAAAGAGTACCTTTTCAACATCGATCCCAACAATCCGGACAGCGACGGCGACGGCATTCCCGACGGCTGGGAAATTCGTTACGGGCTGACGCCCTCCACGAATGACGCCTCCGGCGACATAGACAGCGACGGCTTAATCAATCTCGACGAGTACAAGCATGGCGCTGACCCGACCAATCCGGATTGCGACAACGACCAGATCAGCGACGGCCCCAATTCGGTGGGTTCTGTGTTTGCCGGACCCGACCCCAATCCATGGACTCCGGCTCCGGGCGATCTCTCCATGCGCTACATCGCCGGCGGCGGCAATCTGATTATCGCGCGGGAAGATTCGCGGGGGAGACCCGTGGTGGCCTGGAAGGGCACGGACGATAGCGGAAAGGCTCAGATATATGTGATGCAGTGGTTTGGCGTGCCCACCGACATGAGTTTGGATAATTGGACGACGCTCTCAGGCCATTGGGAACAGTTTGCGGCCTCTTCCTCTGGCTCGGGCGTTTCGACGGCGAGTAACGGCATCTTCGATTTCGACATGGCGCTGGACGCCAACGGCTATCCCGTGGTGACCTGGACCGAGTACCGGACCTCGGGCGGGCTTTATCTGTTGCGCTGGTCGGGCACGAACTGGACTGCCCAAGGCAATTCGTACGCCAGTTCGATCGCTCCCGTAGCCTGCTACAGCTATACCACGATCCAGAAAAAAAACTGGTATCACACCAACGGCACCGGTGCGACCAACAACTACACCGTCACCAATTTTTTCGATCGATGCGCCGTGGCCGTCGATACGCAAAATCAGCCGGTGGTAACCTCCATCCGCTGGATTTCCCCGAATGCATCCATTCAGGTCCGGCGGTTCAACGGCAGCAGTTGGGTGGGGCTGGGCTCTTCCGCGACAGATAGCGGCATCACCGGCTTGGGCGCCTACTACAGCCCCGGCATCGCCATTGGCCCCGATGGGCGTCCGGTGGTTTCCTACTGGAGCAGTTTCCGTTTCTATGTGAGGAAATGGGACGGCACATCCTCTTGGCCGACGTTGGGCAGCGGGTTGGATTCCGACGACAATAACGGAGGGGCCTGCAACTTGTTTTCGTTGAAGGTCAGTCCGAGCAACAACACCCCGTATTTGGCCTGGTTGCACTTAAACGCGATGGCGCTGACCAATTACATCACCTATCCGCCCCGGCATGGACTTTGGTTAAAGTACTATAATGGCAGTACGTGGCTGGACGTGGGGAAATCCTCCGGGGGCATTGGGCTGCACAAGGACATATCCTCGTACATCAGTTCAAGGAGCCTGTCCTTGTCCTGTCGGGGAACCGGAGAACTCTTCCTGGCATGGGCTCAACTCACAGGGGCCTACTCACAGTATCTATATGCCCGCCGGGCCAACGGCACCAACTGGACGGACTTGGGCAACTCCTACACGGGCACGGGCATCAACTACGACGGGTACGATGTGGGTTCCGTGGCCGGCATTACGGCCTTGGGCTCGCCCGTGGCGCTCTATTCGACCTTGATGAGCGGCAATTCCTTCCAAATGAACGCCCGCCAGTTCATGGCGGACTCGGATAACGACGGGTTGAGCGACCTCTACGAGCAAAGCCTGGGGCTCGATCCGGCCGTTGCAGATTCCGACTTGGACGGATTGACCGACTGGGAGGAATTGGTCCTCTACGGCACGGAGCCGTTGGACGCCGATTCCGACCATGACGGGCTTACCGACGGCGAGGAAGTTTTTGGCACGAGGGGATTCTCCAGCGATCCGCTCTCGACGGACTCGGACGCCGACGGCATCCAGGACAATTGCGACTGGTTCGCCAACTCGCCCGTTGGCGACAACGACGCCGACGGCCTTGCCGACGAACTCGATCCGGACGACGACAACGACGGCTGGTCGGACGATTACGAAATCAATACGTCTTTAACCGATCCGTTGAGTCCGGATACCGACTGCGACGGAATTCCCGATCCCGCTGAAAGCGCATCGGACACCACGCCTCCGGAAATAACCGTTATCGAGCCGGAGGAAGGGGTGAGCCTGTGAGAAAAATTGCCGAATGCCGATTGCCGAATGCCGAATGGAAGAACGGGGAGAAGATGATGAAGAAGGTGAGTTTGTTTTTTGCCGTGGTGATGTTGCTGTCGACGATGATGTCTTGGGCGAGTCCCTGCGAGGAGTGCCAACGGGTTTCGTTGAAGCCCTTGGACCTTTCACGGACCCCGACGCATGAGGAGCTTATTGAGGCTGGGCAGTTGGGCGGCAATCTTTCCCCGACCGCCCCCGAAACCCGGTCCACCGCTTCTGACCGGAAAGCCTTCGGCGAGGCAATGGACGCGTGGAACCGGCACGACTACAGACAAGCCCTGCCGCTTTTGAAGAAGCATATCCGACAATTCCCCGAAAGCCCTTGGAAGGACGAATCCGAACTGCACTTGGGTTGCGAAGCCCGCTTCAATGGGCGCTACACGGAGGCGGAAGAATATTTCAAGGGCATCATCGCCGAGAATGAGCAGGCGGGCCGAAGCCTTATGGACGACAACGAATACTCCGAAGTAGCGAGGAAGGCCCGTCTTCGTATGGCTATGCTGGAGTTCTTGCGCGGTCATTACGACGAGTCGGAGAAGCTTTGGGGAGAGATCATCCAGACCGATCCCGACCGCCGCCGCGTGGATTATGCTCGGAATTGGCTTCGGCGTACCGGGCTCTTCCGCGCCAACGCTCCTGAAACCCGCCGTTGCGCGGTCGAATCCTTGTCCCGCTTCGCCCAGGTTTCCGGCAAGCCGGAGTTAAGCGAATCGTTGCGCGGAGTGATGGCTCATCCCGAGTACGGTTTTAGAGCGAATGAATTAGTTGAGCTGGCGGCCCAAGAGGGCGTTGAGTTGCAAGGCGTCAAAGCAGAAAGCGCGAAAGCCGTCCCGACTCCGTTCATCGCTCATTACCGCTTCGGTCATTTTGTAACCGTGACCGCCAAGGATCGGAAGGGCAATCTGACGGTTTTCGATCCGATTCTTAACCTCGAAACCATGATGACGGCCACGGATTTCGAGAGGGAGTGGAGTGGAATCGCTTTGACCCAAACCGAGAGTCTCAAGCCTTCCTTCTGGTCGAAGCTTCTGGCCTGGGGAAAGAATCCCTTGCAAACTCTGGAGGCCAGCGAGCTTGAGGCATTTGCCGGCGGATGCTGCGGCATCGAGAACGTAAATACCGACGAAGGAAACGGCGAGCCGATGCTGGGCGGCCCTGATTGCGGGGGCTCCGGAATCTGCACATGGGCCTTCAATCCGGTCAGCATGAATATCCTGATGTGGGATACGCCTCTTTGGTATCAGCCTGCCATTGGCCCCTCGGTCGAGTTTTCGATGGCCTATAACCTCATTGACGCGGACAATAATCTGCCTTCCTTCGGCCCCAAATGGTTTTTTAACTATCACAGCTATGCCGTCGAAACGCCGGCCACCAGCAATGGCAGTGTAACCGTCTTTATGCCCGATGGAGGCAACGACGTTTATTCGCCCATCCCTGCCACCAACACCTTCACTTCACCGGCGAGGGTTTTCAATAAACTAACCAAGATCGCCGCGAATCAATACACGCTGGAATTCCCGGATGGAACGGTCTGGCAGTACGGCACCCCCCAGGGCGCGACCAACGTCCAGCAGGCGCTTCTCTCTCGCATCGTGGACACGCACTCCAATGCCGTGACGCTTCTCTATGATGGACAACCCAGCCCGAAGCTCATAGCCGTTGTGGACGCGCTCTCCTACACCTCCCGGATCGATTACGCCGATGGAAAAATCATACAGATTACCGACCCCTTCGGGCGTTCGACGAGCGTCACGTATTCCAACGGCTATGTCTCTACCGTGACCGACATGGGCGGGGTGCAGTCCGTGTATTCGTTCTACGATTCGGGAACTTACCGCGACCGCGTCAAGAGCGTGCGCACGATGGACGGCGAAGTCACGTTCTCCTACACCAACATTTGGAAGCGCGAGCGTATCACGGCCGCCTATGAAGACGGCACGACGGAGGTGCTTTACTATAACGGAGGCGAAGAGTCCGTGCCGGGCATCGGTTGGGCGCCGTTCACCGATTATACCGACCGTAGCGGCAACAAGACCCGCCACCTGCTCAAACTCAATGCCTCCTTCCCGTATCAAGGGGCCATTGACTACGCCCAGAACCCCGACGGCAGCCGGGTCTATTACAAATACAACAGCGCTTTGCAGGCGACCAACATCGTCGATGAACTGGGCAAAAACTGGTCGTATTCCTATAACCCCCAGGGTCGCCTGACCCAAACGATGGCCCCGAATGGCTACCAGACGGCTTTTACCTATATGCCCAACGGCTTCGATCTGGCTATGGCTTCCGAGGCGGGACAGACCGTTATGAGCCTTGGCTATACGGCCCAGCGGGATGTGGCGGCCATCACCAATGCACTTAATCAACCAACCATCTTTTCGTATGACTCCTATGGACGGCTAACCAACGCCACCGACGCGGCGAACATCTCTACCGCCTATGAATACGGCCCCAACTTCTGGCTCGCTCGCATTCTGCGCGCTGGCGTTCCTTTGGCCTCCTACGCCTTCGATGCCCAAGGCCGCGTGACCAACGCGGTTGGGCCCGAAGGGATCAACGCCGCGATGGAGTACGATAGCCTCAATCGGCTGACAGGACTTCGCCTGCCCGGCGAGCAGCCCTACCGTTGGCTCTACGAAACCAACAGCATGAACCTCACGGAGACCGTTGACCGAAGCGGGCGAAAGACCCGCTTCTCCTACAATGAGGTCAACCGTCTCACGAAAGTGACCGCCCACGACTGGAGCTTTACGGGCTTTGAGTATACCGGCGACGGATCGTTGAAGACCCTGACCGATGCGGAAGGAAACCGGACCCGATTCTCCTATGACAATCGAGGCCGCCCGTCCCACAAGACCTACGCCGAGGGCGATGGCGCCCAGGCTTCCTACACCACCAACGGTCTTTTGCAAACCTTCATCTCCGGCAGAAGTTATCGCACGACTTACCGCCATGATAGCGCGGGATTAATAACCAACGTCGTCTTTTCAACCAACAACACCCCGGCAATGAGTTCCCGTTATGATACTCGCAACCGACTAGTTTGGATGGCCGATGGCTGGAGTACCAACAGCTATTTTTACGACGTAGGCAGTCGCCTGACCAACATGCTGGAAGTGCGGGGCGCGTCCACTCAGCAGTGGACTTATGCGTTCGATACTCTCAACCGCCTGACCGGCATGGTTTGGCAGATTACGGGCAACACCAACAAATTCGTGACCTGTTACCAATACGATAACCTCGACCGGGTTACGAACATTCTGTCCATGCCAGGTGCCTTCACTGTGAGCTACGCCAACCAGGGCTTGCAAGTCGCCCAGGTCACTTTTCCCAACGGACAGAACGTTACCCGAAGCTATGATTTGTTGGGAAGGCTCACCAACCTCACCCATGCGGGTGGAGCTTGGAGTTATGAATTTGACAACCGCGATCAAATCGTCCGTTGTGTGGACCCGTCAAATAGCGTCTTTTCCTATAAGCATGACGACCAGGGACAACTCATCGAGGTCACAGGTCTCAATGGAACTAATGTCCTCTCCCAATACCCGCAACGCTTTACCTATGACCGAGTCGGCAATCGTACCCAATACACTGAAGGCAAGCAGCAGCGGAGCTACACCTATAACAAGAACAACGAACTCGTTAAATACGAGCGCCCCAAGAGCACGACGATTCGCGGCTACATTAACGAACCCTCAGCGGTAGCCGTTAAAAGCAACACGGCCACGAACTGGATTCCCGCTGTGACGCGCTTCATCAGCGCCACGCAACTCTACTACGAGGCCTCCGTCGCCATCACCAACTGGGGGACCAACAACTACGTGTGGGTACGGGCGACCGATACCGCCGGCAACGTTTCGACCAGCCGCGTTCGGGTGACGAGCTACTGGAGTTCATCGACCTTCTATTCCGATGCCGACGGCAACCAAACCCGAACCTTTACAGCCACCAACACTTTCGATGCCTTGAATCGCATCATCCGTGTTCAGGACGCCAGTGGCTACAGCATCATGAAGTACGATGCCGCTTCCCGGCTTCGGGAGGCAGCTGAATACACCAGCGGAGGGGCGCTTATCAGCCTCGTGCGCTATGTCTGGCAAGGCTGGATGCCCTTTGCAGAACTCGATTCGCTCAATCGGCCCATCCGTTTCTTTGTGTGGGGACCCGACCGTTCGGGGGCAATCGGAGGAGCCGGAGGTATAGGCGGCGTTTTGGCTTCATGGCATACCAATGGGGTCAGCTATTACTATCGTCAGGACGGCTTAGGCAACGTGACCGAGGTCGTGCAGACCAATGGAGCGGTCGTACGGAGTTTGCGGTACTCACCGTTTGGGAACGTAATTACCAACAACGGAAGCTATGCGCAGCTTTTGGCGTTTCAAAGTAAGATTTTCCATTCGAGAGCAGCCGCCAGCTATTTTGGCTTTAGATTCTATTCGTCTTCTCTAGGGAGGTGGTTGTCAAGAGAGCCTTTGGGTGAAGACGAGAGCGTTGACCTTTTCATGTATGTCAACAATTCACCACTGAAATACATGGATCCAGATGGCAGTGTTGCCGAGAGTCTATGGGATGCAGCGAATGTGGGTATGGGTGCTGTCTCTCTTGGCGCAAATGCTGCGGCTGGGAATTGGGGCGGTGCGGCACTCGACGCCGTTGGGGTAGTTTATGACTCAATAGCTACTGGTGTTCCCGTGTTGCCTGGTGGAGCGGGAACACTTATTAAGATTTATCGCGGCTCAAAGCTTGCTCGAAATCTTGCCAAGGCAGGGAAACCCGTCGAGAAGGGAGTTGAAGCTTGCCATCATATTGTTGCACGAACTGCTGGAAAGGCCGATGAAGCACGAGCAGCTTTAAAGAAATTTAATATAGATATTGATGCTGCTGAAAATGGTGTTGGATTATCTAAGGATATCCACGGCAAACTGCACACAGACAAATACTACGAAGCGATAAACGAGGCGTCTAAGCAGTGGAAGACAAAGGAACAGGCGATTGAAGGCTTGCAGGAAATAGGCAACAGTCTCAAATAGGGATAGGTGCGACTCCATGATGAAACATGTATGGAAATATGTTACTTCCTGTGAAAAGGACCTGGTCCTGCGGACTGAGCTTTCGTATTTCGACAATCATTTTGTCGGATTATCCATGCGCGAACAGTGGAACCCTCCCCCGTTAAGAATTGTTGGGAAGAGCAAGCGCATCCGTGATTTCGTCTCATGGATGCGGGCTGCTCCGGTGGTCTCCCAACGCGCACAGGATGTGCTCTTTCCATTAATTGGCCCATATGTTGAGTTCTTGCCCCTCATTGAGATACGGCGAAAGAGCTTCTTTGCAATCAATGTGCTTAACATTGTGGATTGTCTCGATAAGGAACGGTCGGTAATCCATTATGCAACAGATGATCCTCAGCATATCCTCAGCATCCCGGTTTATGTCTTCCGAGAATCCGCGATTCCAAAGTCTCCTTTGTTCAAGATACCTGAAGATACCGGATCTGTATTTGTCACACAGCCCTTTGTTGATACCGTTATTAAGCATGCACTTTGGGGAATAGGCTTCGCAGATCCAACCGCGAATCAATGGGGCAAGTTTGCAAGAGGTGAGTCATTGAATGTGGTGCCGGGAGTACCTGATTGAGTCAAGGGGCGTGTAATGAAAACCTCCAAGCCAGGTGGATCAGATTTTTATAATCCCGTTGCAAAGGAGAATAGACATGAGATTAATAGTTGCTATGCGGATATTTCTTTTAAGTGTGATTATATCGACTACCATAATAGCTGAAACATCGACAACAAATGATAATCCTAAGATAGCCTCCGCAAAAGATGTGTTTAACCAGTACGTCACACTCAGTAACTCTTTTGATGCATCTGTTATTGACTTATATTCAGACAACGCCTTCATCCAAAATACGCGCATATATCCAGACGGCAGACGGCGTGCTTTGACAATGTCCGCTCAGAAGTACAAACAACTAATTCGGTGCTCCATGCCGTTGGCGAAGCAGCGAGGAGACACTGATACATATCGTGACGTTAGTTATGCCGTTGAAAACGGCAACGTGAGGATCAAAGCGATTCGACATAATAATATGAAAGACTACGACAGCCCCATTTCTATTCTTGTGGCTGAATCAGGGGTTAGGAAATGGTTAATTGTCGAAGAAATCACTGAGTCAAAACCATAGAGGCATCAAACCGGCGCTCCCTGTTTACGTTTTACCCAGGGGCAAATAAAACTGATCGAGACTTTCCATGCCAATGAACGGTTGATCGTGGTAGGGGTTTGGTGGTTACTATTGTTGTAATGCTTTTGACCCGGCTCAAATTGTTCCTTAATCGTATCCCCTCATGAAAAACTCAGACCGCCAGTATTGGAAAATCATAGCCGACGAGATCGTCAAAGCCGGCTATACATATGGCGTTTCCAGAGAGATGGTTGGCAACAGTTTGCATTATGTCGTTGATGCGCGCAATGGCGATGGTCACCGGTTCGTGGTCCATTCCGATACTAAATTGGGGGCATTTCTGGCGCTTCAAAAGAGTCTGTCAACTCATGATGCCTGATGCCGCCCCTATTATGGGTAAGTTTGCAGAAACCCGGATTTGTGCATGAAGAACCTGTTAAATACGACCCTTCTGATATCCAAGCAGAAGATCATTTTGCGAGTGTTTTGAGTATTTATCTCATCGTATAACCATAGAAATGGTTCCTGTTTAAATGAGGTTGCTTCCCAGGCTCAACCCTGCCACTTTGTTGTTTACTGCTGCTTTTGGCCGTGAGGTGAAAATGTATTTGGCCGGCGGGTAAAGAAGACTTTGGGAGACCAAGACGATGAGCATGCAATTCCGCCCCGGTTTTTTGGGGAGGCTGTTTTCAGGGGATTGGCTGGCATTGCTTGAAAACGATGTGATTACGGTAAAGAAGGGGAATAAGCCGTATAAGCAGCCACTTATATTCATTCGGAAGGTAACGATCCGAAATGGCCTGATTTGGTCATCTGTGGACATCGCAGCCAACAACGAATCAATCTCTGTTGGCGGGCTTTACCGAGGGAACGCCACCCATTTTCGGCACGTGCTTGAAACAAGTGTGTCCAATTCGATTGCTCACTGGATCGAATCAAAGAGCTCTACGCTCAAGTTGGCAATGGCCGATTTGACTGAATTCTATGCGCGTCAGCGATACCTATCCCATCGGGATGCTTTGGTGTGGACAGCAAGCCTGAATAATAAATTGCCGGAGCTTAACGCCATTTTAGAGGGCCATGCCCATCCACTATACGACCGGGCCTTGATTGATGCAGAAATGCAAGCCAGCCTTGTCCGACTATCCGACCTTTTACTTGGGCCACGAAATGAACTCAAGCGTCGCAACGAGGATTTCGTTATCCAACAGATGACGAGCCTGCGCTCATTCTTCCAGAGTGTCGAAGGCCAGCCGTTGACAGAAGAGCAGCAACGAGCCTCTATCGTTTTTGAGGATTGCAACTTGCTGGTAGCCGCCGCGGGATCGGGAAAAAGTTCCACTATCGTAGCGAAAATTGGCTACGCATTGAGGACCGGACTTTATCGACCCGATGAGATATTGGCCATTGCCTTCAATCGAAAAGCCGCAGAAGAATTGGACGAACGGATTCCGGCTCGTTTGGCTCAGCATGTTGTTGATTCGCATGGCGTCACATCTCGGACATTCCACAAGTTGGGCCTGGAGATCATTACCAAGGTTGAAGGAAAGCGGCCGCTTCTTGCCCCTTGGGCCAATGAATCCCGAGAACAGGAAAACAAGGTCATACAGGAAATCATTGCGGAGCTTGCTGCATCCGACAGTCAATTTCTTGAGAACTGGATGCTATTTCAGGCGGTCTATTCCCAGCCGTATACCGACATTTTCCGGTTTAAGACCCTAGAGGAGTACGAGGCTTATCTACTCCAGGTTAGCCGGGAACGGAATGGGCGCAGAGGCATTTTTACCATCAATGGCGAATCGGTTAAATCCATGGAAGAAGTTGCCATTGCCAACTGGCTTTACATAAACAGCGTCTCCTATGAGTATGAGAGAGTCTATGAATTCCCAACGGTTGATCAGGAGCATCGGCAATATCAGCCGGATTTCTATTATCCAGGCCTTAACCTCTATCATGAGCATTTTGCCCTCGACGAGAACGGAAAGCCGCCGCACTTTTTCAAGGGATATGAAGACGGGGTTCGTTGGAAGCGGGCGCTTCATGCCGAGCGCCAAACCGCCCTAATAGAGACGACCAGTGCCTTGTATAGAAAAGGGATGCTTTTTGACTGCCTCAAAGCCGAATTAGGGAAGAGAGGCCAGCAATTTCAGTTGCGATCAAGGGAGGAAATAGAAGCCCGTCTGAAGGAATACAAGCTGGCCTCAAGCACGCACATATTGATTCGCTCCTTTCTGACCCATTGCAAATCCCGTGGGCAAAATCCGGCTTCCTTGGTCTCAAAGATTGCAGCTCATCGCGATCCCCCAAGGGCCGCGTGTTTTCTGGGGCTTATGGAGTCCATTTACAAAGCCTACCAAGACAAACTCGCGGCTGATAAATGCATAGACTTTGAGGACATGATCCATGTTGCCGCCCGTTATGTCCGTGAAGGGCGATACATCCATTCCTATCGGCTGATCTTGGTCGATGAGTTTCAGGATATTTCACTGGGGAGGGCTGGGTTGGTCAAAGCATTACTCGATCATAATCCGGATTGCCAGCTATTCTCGGTAGGGGATGACTGGCAGTCCATTTACCGATTTGCCGGTTCTGATATCAGTATTATGACTCACTTCGAAAATCACTTCGGCGTGACGGCGAAAAATTTTCTGACGAATACTTTCCGCTCGACCCAAGGGATTGTGGATGTGGCCTCATCCTTCGTTCAAGCCAATCCGGTTCAGTTGAAGAAGAGCGTAAAGGCTCTCAACGAGGCTACAGAGGCGACGGTGCAGGTTCTTGAATACGTCGAGGACAAAGAGGCTGAGTTCCTTATTGAAGACGAACTCTGGGCCTTGTCGAAGATAGCTGTTGCCGAGAAGAAAATCCTTCGGGTCTACTTGCTTGGGCGGTACAAGCATCTCTGCCCCGAGGTGTATCGTGATTGGACCGCCCAATTCAGTGAGACTTTGAAAATCGAATATTCCACGGTTCATAGCGCCAAAGGGATGGAGGCCGATTACGTCTTCTTGCTGGCCGTCAACGGTGGATCTTTTTCCTTCCCGAGCACCATCACGGATGATCCCTTGCTCGATCTTGTGCTCCCCGACGCGGAACCCTTTGAATTTGCCGAAGAGAGGCGCCTTTTCTATGTCGGGCTCACCCGCGCCAAATTCTGTACCTATGTTCTCTCAAAGAAGGCTTGTCCCTCGCCGTTCGTGAAAGAACTCTTTACGTGCAGTAAAAACGGAACAGTGATCAAAAAGGGGATGTGTCCTCGTTGTGGAACGGGAATGATGCGCTTGAAAACTGGACGCAACGGGCGATTCATTGGTTGCTCGAATTTCGGAAGCCTTGGATGCAAAGAAACATGGGCACTGGCTTAGCCCAACGAACACAATACGTATCGATGGTCGCCCCAGGTGAGCGCTAAAACGCATGAACAATTGTAGTTGGAGTTTCTGGCCGTTCTTAACGCGTGCGCAGGTATTCGCGGTCTTTCCAGCCTTGTTATAAACCTTGACAAAACGAGCGCTCTTTTGTAAGGTGCCATTGCGTTTGGTTTAAGCCTCGGATTAATTACCCGGTGCTTTTTTGGCGGCTTCGTGGAGCCTTTGGCTTTGCGGGCCGTTTTTATGCCTGCAAGCCGCGAAAGGCTTGATGCTGGCAAAGAAACAATCCTGGCGAGACTTCTATAATCCGATTCGGGGCCTTACGATGGCCCGGCTCATTTCCATGGAAGATCAGGCGGAGCGGGGGCAGTATGCAGACCTCCAGTGGTTCTACTACTTCATGGAGAAGTCCGATGTAACCATCATGTCGGCGATTGCCCGTAGGCTGTCGTTTCTCGATTCCCTCGACTGGGAAATCCGCATAGCGGAGAACGCCGATCCAGTATTGGGTCAGGAACAGTCCGATTTTTTGCGTTATGCGTATGACCGCATCGCCAACTTCAAACAGGCGACACACTTTCTGGCGCTTGCGCTCTTTCGCGGATTCTCCCATGTGGAGAAGGTCTATACCGGTTACGGGGATCTGATCTCCCGGCTGGAGCCGATTGAGCCGTGGTTCTGGATCAAGAAAGGCATGTTTGGGGAATGGCGATTCAATGCCGACAGCCGGTCTTCGGAACTCCAAGGCCAGGTGATTGAGCGGCATAATTTTTGCATCCTGGAATCCGGGCCTTTGCATCGGGCCATCGGACGACACTTCTTCAGCAAACAATTGGCGATGGCCGATTGGGATGTGGCTCTGGAAACCAGCGCCAATCCTTCGATCTTCTTTGTCGGACCGCCGGGGACCACGCCCGAAAAGGAACTCGAATACAAGAGCGTGGCCGAGCAACTTGCCTCCAATGGACGCGGGTATCTGCCCAATGGCACCGAGGTAAAGACGGTGGACCCCGCCCAGCGCTCCCGGATGCCGTTTCAGGATCGGATCAGCTATTGCGACCAGCAGATTGTCATGGCGGCCACCGGCGGACTTCTCACCATGCTGACCGAGTCCGGCAGTGGGACGCTGGCCGGCGGGGCGCATTCGGATAGTCTGTTGGCCTTGGCCAAGAGCGACGCAGCCCGGCTTTCCGAGGTGTATCAGCGGGATCTCGACAACGAATGGCTCAACACCTTCTTTCCGCACCAGCCGCATGTCGCGTACTTCAGCTTCGAGATTCCGCAGAAGGAAGACGTGAACGCCCTGCTGGCCAGCGTGGGCAATCTCTCGTGGGCCGGGTATCGCGTCGACATGGCCCAGCTTGAGGAAAAGACCGGTTTGAAACTTAACGAAATTCCCGTACCTGGAGGCAACTAATGAAAATTCTCTGTAATCGCATCGCTTTCACTCGCGCCATCGCCAATGTAGCAGGGCCCGCCCTCGGTGGTCCCATGCAAGACGATCAACGCAAGGCCATGTTTGCCAAGATGAGTCGCGGAGGCGGGAGTGGTTCTCGTGGCGGAGGTGGGCGCAGTTCCGGCGGCAATGACCGGAAAGTAGCTGGCGGCATGGTGGTGGCCAAAGCGCCTATTGCGAGTGCTCCGGTTCATGGCTCCATTCAGGTTCCGTCCGTTCCCGTGTTTCGCAAGCCCAACCCTGATCCGAATTGGGGACCCAAGGACGGTCGGGGAAACACGATCAAGCCGCCGGAAGGCAGTCACTGGGAGACGCGCGATGGGACGAATTTCTACCCGGTTCCCGATGACCCCAGACTCATTGTGCATCCGATGTCAGGCGGTCTTGATGTCTCAGCCAAAACGGCCTCTGCACAAGCTCAAGAAGCCGTTCCTGCTCGTACCGTGGATTCGACCGGAAGAGTCTCGTTGCCGATGAGCGGGCCGATTACTTCAGAACAAATGACGAGCGAGGGCGGGCTGGCTTTCAAGCAAAACGCCGCGCCGGTTGATCCCGCACGTTTTGATCTTCACGCTTCGGATGTTTTTGCAGGCGAATACAAAAGCACATCCAGTTTGCCTGGCATGTCGGACTACGCGAATAGCGCCGTCGATGCGATCAATCAAAACTGGGAGTATCCCAAGCAGGCCAAGAAATACTTCATCGATTTGTTGAAGCATTACGGCAACCCCACGGATGCTCAAGTTCGCAGGGCCTTGCAACTGACCGAAGATGCTTACGATATCAACAGCGGTCCAGGCATTCGGACGTTTAGCCTTGGAAAGACCGCGCACGTGGATATCCCGGCCCTTGTGAAACAATTCCGCTTCGGGACGCTTCCGGCCCCCAAGAAATTTAGTGACTTCGGTCCGAATGGCTAAGGAGATTCCATGCATGTATTATTGACCAATAGTTTCGAGCTTCCCCCCGACAACTGGTACCAGATTTCGAGCTTGGGGGAGTTCAAGCACAACCCGACCGGGTTCTTGCAGATCATCGACGAGGAGAGTTGCCGGGCGATGGTGGAGCGATTCAACGCGGAATCCGGCCAGCCCAACTTTCCCGGCATCCTGATCGACTTCGATCACTTCTCCCTCGATCACGACAAGCCCAGCGAGGCGGCCGGCTGGATCGCGGCCTTGCAGCAAAGGCCGGACGGGCTGTGGGCGCAAATCCGTTGGACGGACAAGGGCGAGGAAGCGGTTCGGGGCGGACGGTATCGCTTCATCTCGCCGGTGTTCCGGCAGGATGAGTGCCTGAATCTGGGCAACAACCGCATCAAGCCTCAGCACCTGGTCAATGCGGCGGTGACCAACGATCCGAACATCTCCGGCATGGTGCCGCTCTCGAATAAGAAGGCTGATCCGCCGGTGCAAGTGCCGAGGGCTATATCCATGAAGCCGGCGGACCGATTCCTGTTCAATCGGGCCTTGGCGCTCATCGCCAATGGAGGGCGGTCGGTCTCTCAGATGGAAGACGACCAGCGCAAGGCCGTCTTTGCCCGCATGCGGGGCGGTGGTGGAGGCGGTGGCGGTTATCGCAACGGCGACGCGGGTGAAGTGCCCGGCGAATGGTCCGGGCCGGATTACAGCAGCTCGCGCAACACCGAGGCCCGTGTCGAGGCGTTGCAGAAAGAGCGCAAGGAAATCGAGTCGAAGGCTCCCGGCGAGCCCCCGGTGCGAACGTTCGATAAGATCAATACTCGAGAGCTGGAGCGGCAGTTGCTCAAGGAGGGGGCGAGCTTTGCCGACATCAAAAAGCGGGTCGCCGCCGCCGAGGAGCACAACAAGGCCGTGCAGCGGGATCTGCACAGGATCAAAGCATCGATCAAAGCCAAGTACAAGGACCCCAACAAGCAGAAGGCCGCGCTCGATGCGTATCTCGACAAGATCGCCGAGCAGAACAGCCGGGCGCTTTCGGATTACGCGCAGAAGAAAGCCGTCCATGACGATAGACTCTCCGAAGTCGATCGGCAGATCGACGAAGAGCGCATTCGGCAGGGCGAGGCCAAGGCGCAGGAAGAGCAACGGCATTACAATGACGACGTGAAGGTTCAGGAGCAGCAGCGGCAACAGGCCATTCGCGACCAGGTCGCCGCCGACAAGACCCGGATGGCGCAGCAGAAGAAGCAGGAAGCCCAGCAGCAAAAGGAGGCATCGCCGGAATACCAGCTCCAAAAGGAAAAGGCCCATGTGCAAAGCTTGAAGTCGCTTTGGCAGAATGCCGCCAATGGCGACGAGCAAAGCGTGCTGCGAGACCTTCGCAAGCTGGGGGTCGACCCGGCCCAGGTGGATATGCCGGCTTTTATCAAGGAGGCTTCGTCCGTGGGCGTGGTGGGCCGCGACGCCAGTTATCAGCAACGCCAGCGAGCGCGGCAGGACAAGGCCAATGCCTATAATCGGCCCATCCCGACCGTCGATGGCGAATCGCTGCAGGTCGTGCCCCGGAGCACACTCTACGCAGCCACCAAGCCTTCGACATCGAAGAACGAAATCACCGAAAATACTCCGGTCCAGGCCAAGGAAGTCGAATCCTTTCAGCGATACCAAAAGGAATACGACGAGATAAAAGCCTCCAATCAACGGGGGGCGATGGCCGACTGGCAGGCCAAGAAAGAAATCCAAACCGCGTGGGATCGGCATCAACGGAGGATCGGAAATGAAGTACGTCCTGAAAAATAGAACGCCCATGTCGCAGATGGACGATGACCAACGCAAGGCGGCGTTTGCCCATATGCGGGGCGGTGGCGGCAGGGGTGGTTCGTCTGGCCGTTCGGCCAACCAGGGCGCTACATCCTCGTCGTCATCTGCCACGTCGGGCGATCGCATCCGGGATCAATGGGAACAGCGTGAGGCCCAGCGTCGTGCCCAGCAGAGCGGGTGGGAGAATGCCGCCGAGGATATCCGGGATTTCTTCGGCGGGTTTCATGATCCCTTGAGCGCGGATGATTACTCCACGCTGGCCGCTGCCATGCCGGGCGTTGGAATCGCTGTTCCGGCGGGGGGCAAGGTTGTAGGTGTAGCCGGGAAGCTGTCTCCCGCCATGAGCAAGATGTTGAAATCATTGCTCACCACGCTGGTGAGTGGCGGTGCCGCCTACGGCATCGGCGAGTATCGGGATCGTAATCCTACCCTCGATCCGAGAGTCGATCATTATCTGGCTCTGGGCGAAGATGCGGCAAAGACCATCGCCGCCTTATCAGGCATCTCAGCGGCCAAGCGCGGTATAGGCAAGATCCCCGGCATGGACAAGGTGGGGACTTTCTTCGGATCGCTGGGCGATAAGATGAGCGCACTTGAAAAAGCGGCGATGAATAAGTTGCCCGGCGTTGTTCGCACTCCGTTAAGCTGGTTGGGGAGAGCCTACGATGTCGTGGCCGGATTCACCGGATCGGAAATCAAAGCCATTCCGGAGGCGTTGAAGGCCCCCGCCAGACTGCGGTACGCAAAAGATTTGGCTGAGCGAAGCGCTGAATATTCGAAGCGTCAAGCGATGGCCTTAGGAGAGGTCGATTCCTTCAAAATCATCGCTGGCGCCTCGGTGGAAAATCCAGCGAAGGCGGCGAAGTATTTGGCTGAAGTCCCTCTTCGGGAAGCCGGAGCTAAAATCCTTGGCGAAAAGGCGACGAAGCTTGCCGCTAAAGCTGACCAGACGAAATCCAAAGCCCTGATGGATTTGGCAAAAGCCGCCTATGTAGTCGGGGGCATTGCCGCTGTCGAGGGGGCTGAACAAGGGATCAAAGAAAACTATCGCAAGTCGATGGAAAAGTCGTTTGCGGAGAGTAAGCCCTATCTCCTTGTGCCAGATTCCGACCTTACGGCAACGCCGTTATTGAAGGCCGCGATGTTCACCGTGGGCACGTTGGGCAATCCGGTCGAGAAGCAGACCCGCGACTATGTCGGAGGCAAGTGGACCAAAGACTTGGCCGAACGGGCGTATCAGGAGTACCAGTACGACAAGATCGAAGCCGCGCGCAAAGCGGGCACGATTTCAACCTCAACGGCGGCACAGATGCAAATTGAGCGAGCCAAGCACAAGCCTTTCAACATGAGCGGAAAGGCCCTGTACAGCTTCACGCCGGCGGTGGCCGGGTTCACCAAGTTCGCCGCAACTCAAGTGGCGAAGGCCGTAAAGTACCAAGACTCTTCCGAGGTAAAGAAGCTCTACAACCCTCAGCATGTCGCTGGGGTGGGGCTGATGGCGTATGGCAACACAGTTGGCTCGAAACTGCCGTCCTCCATCCCTGTGGCATGGAATGCTGCCCTGGCGGCGCAAGGCGTTATCCAGGCGGAAAAGAAGGGGCCGAAGAACATCCGAGGCAAGGTCTACAAGCCTTTGAAAATTCAAGGCGAGTAGATATTCCTTGACAAACCGCTTATTATTTGATACTCAGGAGACCGTCGTAACAACTGAATAAACAAGAGGCAACGGCGCGGACTAATTACCCGCGACGTACTTCAGAGAAGGCGGCAATCGTGGTGCCACGACACCAGGTTGCCGCCTTTTCTTTTGCCCAGGAGAACAACACATGGCAGAACAACCCGCAACGGCCCCTGAGGCAGTAGACATTGGCCAAGTAAAGTCGATGCTCAACCTGCCCGAGACGGCCCAGGACATCGAAGTCATTACCAAGCTGATCGAACTCATCGCCGGCCTTCAGCAAAAATACGACGCGCTCCTTTCGGATGCCGTCGAACTCGAAGACACCGTCGCCAACCGCGACCTGCAGGACTTCGAGGACATGATCACCCCCGAGAGCCAGGTCTTCTGGAAAGAGCAGCTTCTGAGAAATCGGGACGGGGCCATCAACATTCTGGTCGAACTGAGGAATGCCAAGGCTGTCACGCCGGCGGCTCCGGCCAAGGAGCCCGAGCCGGAGAAGCGTCCGCTGTTTCGAAATCGACTGATCAATCCCGTGCGGACGATGTCCGAGCTTGCCGAGGAAGCCCCGGCGCTCAGCACCCAGCGGGCGGTGAAGATTCGCAACCGGGCGCAGGAGATTCGTACGCAGGAAAAGATTCCGTATGCCCTGGCGTTCACCCGGGCGGAAAAGGAGATCGAATAATGAGTCAGACCAATGTTTTGCAAGGGGATTTCCCCGTAGTGGCCGGTGAAGACCTGACCGGCAAAGAGGACCTGCTGGTCAAGCTGGTCAACGACGCCGGTACGCTCAAGGCGCGGTTGCCCGCGGCCAATGGCGACTATGCCTTCTTCGTTCTGATCGAAGGCAACGCGGCGGACAAGAATGCCGCTGTGCGTCCGCTGGAGCCGAAACGAAACCTTCGCCTTCGTCTCAAGGGCGCCTGCAATCCCGGCGATGTCCTCGTCCTGGCCGACGTGGCCACGGCGGCGGATAAGGGGAAGGTCCGGGTCTTGCCGGCGACGGCCGGAACCTATCGAGGGCTGGCCATCGCAGAAGAAGTGGGCGTCGACGGCCAGTTGGTTCGGTGCCGCCCGGCCATGATCGGAAACATCACTGTTTAGTAATCCAAGGAGAACAAAATGAGTCGTCTTTCATCCATCAGTAACGATGCCGTCCTGAAAGAGTTCGCGCAAGGCGTTGCCCAAGACGCCGTCATGCCGGTGGCCGATTTCCTGGCCCCGACTGTGGCGGTTTCGAAGTCCGTCGGCCGCTACAAGAAGTACACCGAGAAGAATCGTTTCCACATTCCCGACACGTTGCGCACCCTGGGCGGTCGCGCGACGGAACTGAAATTCGAAGTCGCGGACGAAACCTACAACTGCGAGCCGCACGCCCTGGATTATCCGGTGGATAATCTGGAGCAGCTTGAGGCTGACGGAGTCATGAACATGCTTCGTGAAGGCGCGGTGGCCATCGCGCAGGTGGCGGCGCTCTCTCACGAGAAGCGCGTCATCGACGCGGCCCTGGGGGCGGTCGGCGCGGGCACGAACAAGATCTGGAATGCGGCTTCCGATCCGGTCGCGGATGTCGATGCCGAGATCTTGAACGTGATCAAGGCTTGCGCCTTCGGTTCGGTAATGGGCGTCGGTGTCTTGTTCGGAGCGGCCGCGTGGAACGTCTTCAAGAACGCGGCTTCCGTTCGCGGGCGCTTTGTGGTCGGCTCGGGCGGCAAGTCCGGTGTGGGACTGGCAGTCCCCACCGAGCAATCCGCCAATCAGTTGTTTATCGGCTCTCCGGAGGTCCGGACCTCGTACATGGTCTATGACGCCCAGCCCGAGGGCAAGGCGGCGGCCTACAGCTTCCTGTTGGATGCCTCCGTGCTGATCTTTACGCGCATGGCCCAGCCGTCGCGGTTGGATCCGAGCTTCATGAAGACGTTTCGTCTCATGAACAACTACATGGTGCCGAGTTCCTACATGCGGGACGACGGCCGTGTGGAAGTGGCGAAGTTCGATTGGTCGGAGGATGTGAAGGTGACCAACAGCGCCGCCGCGGTTCGGTTGAACATTTCCGCGTCGTAAGCAGATAGGAGGACCGCCATGCAGTGGGTTGCGTTCGATACGAGCTTGCTCATGGCGGACTTCCCGACCGATTTGAGGCCTCTTTTCGAAGCCTGGGTCAACCAGTTTCCGGAGAAGGCGGGGCGGCTGGCCCAGATCATCGATCGCATTCGTTCCGAGTTTCGAGACGCGATTTTAACCAACCCGGAAAACACGCTTGTCTCGGATGAAATCGCCCTCCCGGAGAGTTGTATCCGAAGCGCGGAGACGATGGTGTTCTACAACCTGATGATGGAGATGGGGCTCTCGATCAAGGATGAAGCCCAGGAGAGCATGACCCGAGCGGAGATCTTTCTTCGACAGATCAGTTACAAGCATTTCCGGACCTCGGGGGGTTCCGCCGATGAGCGTGCCCCTCATTATACGGTTCCGGATTCAACCAAGGAACGGGCGTTATCATGAAGCTATGGCCTTTCATTCTTCCAGTGTTTTTTTGCATGGGGTGTCATGCCGGGTGGGTCGAAAATGACAGTTGGTACAAATACGAGTCCGATCCGGTGGCCCTCACTTCCTGTGTCCTGCGCACGGGCAGCGTGATGAATGGGGATTTGACCCTGAACTTCAAGCCGTGGGGAACCCGCACTTTTTCCCTCACTCGCACCAATGTGGCCAACCTGGAGTTGGGTCTTGAATACTGGGTGGGGCTCGATCCCTTCCTACGACCCACGCTTACGTTGCAAGCCGGCCGGATGGATACCTCAAATCGCCAATCGGTGACAAACATTATCACGTACGGTGTGGATGAAGTGATGGAGACGCTCTCCGGCACGCTTTACCTGAATGGGTTGATCTTGCGCGACGGCGTTTACCGAGGCAATGGGGCAGGGCTGTCCAATCTGGTAGAGCGCGATCCGTACTGGGAAGCCGCTCGAACTGGCGGCACGACCTTTGGCGGCGAAGTGCATCTGCCGATGCTCACGGTAACCGACAGCGGTATTCGCCGCAGCACGGGCAATGCGACTCTTTCCTTGATGGGAGGGGATGCCTGGAACACCGGCGCCATGCTGGAGCTAGGCGGCGATGGGCTTGCCGGTAGCGACGTTCAGAACGGCGGCGGTCAAATCCTTTTGAAAGACAACACCTCCCGTTTCCGCATTCGCGACCGGGAAGGCTGGTCCGACATCGCGGATTTCCGGGGCGATGGATCGAGTTACTTCGACGGCCCTCTGACCGTGCGGTCGGATTTGATCGTCGCCAACGGAGGCCGCGTTGTCGTGGCTGGAAAGACCCTTCAACCCAAGGCCTACACGGCCAAGGGCACCATTGCGCTCTATAGCACGATCCCAACAAATGGCATTGCGGGCGTGACGCTCGCGGATATGCCTCCGTGGGCCAAAACGGTGACCCGGGTGAGCGGTCGATTGGGGTTTGCAACCAACTATCCTCAGGATGCTGTGACCAATATCCATTTTCATATGGGGCAGTACCTGTTTAATAGCCCGCTCACGCTGACCAACCAGCAGTACATTTTCTCGCTTCAGACCAACCATGATGCCGGAGTTCTTACGGGGATTCTCTCCGCCACGCCTTTGCGGCAATACGTCTTCGATGTGCCGGCCTCCATCACGCTTTCCAACTACCTCAATATGAGTTGGTATGGCTATTTCCATAACGCTTCGAGCAACGCGGTTCTGCCCATGGGCGGCTACTACTGGGAATACTGGATCGAGATGACGGAGTAAAACCCATGCAAGATTTCATCACCACCGCAGAGTGCAGCGAGAACACCGGCAAGATTCTCGAAAAGCTCGAGTCCATCGAAAAGCGGCTCTTTCGCGACAACGGAACGATTTCCATCCAGACCCGCATCGACCGGCATGAGCAGGTGATCCGGGCCTTGCTCTGGGCCGTGTCGGTGGTGGGTGGCGCCATTTTGGTGTCCGCGGTGTCCGTCGTCGTGATGTTGGTTCGCTACGTTTTAACCCATGGAGGATGAATGAAGAAGTTACTCATAGCCATTCCGTTGATCGCTTTGGCCGCCGGTTGCACGAGCACGAAGCCTTTGGACATGAACCGGGTTGCCCAGCAGTTTTATGGTCAGCAGCGAAGCGCCAAACTCCTGGAGATGCAGAACGTCTCCGAGTTCACGATCAAGGGCACCAACATGACCATCGCCATCAGCACCGAGCTGCAGCCTCTGTCCATCATCCCGCGAGATCCGTCCACGATCCAGGCGCTGGCCGAGACCGCCGGGCGGGTGCTGGTCTCCGGCGCAGGCATCTATACGGCCGGCCAAGTCATGTCCAAGCTCTCCGACCGGCCTCAAGTCATTTCCCAGCAGGTCGTCCGGCCCGAGGTCATTACCGTGCCGGCTTCTTTCCCATGATAGCCCTCTACAAAGGCAAGAGCGCTCTGTCGCGGGCCATCCGCTGGCGGACGTGGAGCGAATACTCTCATGCCGCCTGGGTGCTCGATGACGGCTCTGTCATTGAAGCGTGGAAGGGTGGGGTGCGGCACGTACGGAACATGACGACGCAACATACGCCCGGAACGGAAGTGGACCTCTTCACCCTGAACCTGACGACCGCCCAAAAATGGGCCATTCAAGATTTTCTGATCCGCCAGGTCGGCAAGCCCTACGACTACGGCGCCATCCTGGGCTTCATGACCCGCGCCAAGTCCGAGAATCCAGATAAGTGGTTTTGCAGCGAGTTAATATTCGCCGCCTGCCAGTCGGCGGGGGTGGCCCTCTTGAAGCGGATTCCGGCCTGGAAGATATCGCCGGGACTGCTTTCGATTTCGACTTGTTTGTCTAATTCAATCAGCGGAAGATTGTTAATCGAAAGCCGTAGCCTCAGCACTCTGAGTGCCAGCAACAGAGAATTTTTACTATAAGAAATTTTCTTGGCTTCCAACGGTTATCAGGTCAAAACTATCCGTTAATCAAGGGTTGGCCATGGAAAAATGACCGAGCAACTTTATAGATCACCGATTGATTGCCCCCATCAAGGCGAAGAACGCCTAGCCCATGATAAGAATGGGAATCCAATACTCTATTCACAATGCATTGCGTGCGGAAAACGCATAACCGATCCAATCAAGCTGACTCCGACTCATCGCGAGAGTCTCAATTCGCTGTCTATTTATGACCGAGATAGAGCAGTTGAAGTGCGACGTATTGAACGTTGCTCTAGTAGGACTCCAGCAGCCCATGAGCGTCGTCGTGAAAGAAGGACGCGCGAAGAGCAGCTCGTCACGGCAACGAGGAGAGACTATATCAGCATCTACGTTCTGCAGCTTGAGGGAAACAGGTTCTACGTTGGACAGTCTGTAGACCCCCATGATCGTATCTCGGCCCATTTCGACGGCAATGGCTCTGCTTGGACACGACTTCACAAGCCAATCAAACTACTCGAATGCCGTCCAACGAATACTCGCAACTGGAAACTTGCCGAGGACATAGAGAACGAGATTGTTATCAGTTTAATGTGCACGTATGGATGGAGAAATGTACGCGGCGGTTTTTGGTCAAACACATCTGAGGAGGATGTGCGACGCAGCCTAAGAGCACACGACCTACTTCAAGATTTGGAAAAACAACAGCCAACGCGTTAAGGCTCCCCCTGCTTTGCAGATCGTCTTACCCGTAACGTTGTCCAAAAAGGATGATGACAAATAATCAGGCCGAAGGTTGCATCATCCTGGCGGTCTATTTTTGGCGGATAAGTGCATTTTGAGAGAGGAGAAGGCTATGAGAATGTGCGTGATGTTTGCGTGATATAATTGCCTCGGATTGCTTGGTATTGCTGGCTATTGCATCTCTCCAATACAAAACTATAGTGCTGCATAAAAGCCAGTAAACACAGGCTTAAATGAGTGTTTGAATCGGTTGGATTTGGAGCGGGAGACGGGGATCGAACCCGCGACGTTCAGCTTGGGAAGCTGACATTCTACCACTGAATTACTCCCGCATCCTTTAAGATGGTTCATTCATACTGCATCATGGGGAGCTTGTCCATATCGGATTTAGGGTAAAAAAAGCAAGCGCGCGATGTTATGTCGCGCGCTTGCTCTGTTCGGCCAGGCCGATGCACGGTTTTTTTAGATTGGCCGTTCGATTCGTTCGACGTGCGCCAATTCGTGATTGGGTTCGCGAATCACATCGACGGCGCTCCAGACAGCTCCAACCGCCAGTCCGACCGCTGCCAGAATAAAGGAAATGCCCATCAGCCATGTGTTTAATTGCAACATGTTGGGCAGCAGTTCCCGTCCGACAGAAAAGGCCGCGGTCAAGAGGAAAAAAATCCCCGAGAACCCGCAGACGTCGAATGGCTTTTGGTTGGCCTGATACCCTGCGAATCTTGCGATCCACGGGGCGGCCATTGATACTAACCCTAGAAGGATCAGTTCCAAGTACATATCTGTATCCCCCTTCCCCTGTTAACCGACGCATGGTCATTTTTGCGGCTTCCGCCACCGCATGACGTACTCAATTAAAATATACTCGTTTATGGGCAAATTTCAAAAAGTTCAAGCGGGGGTTGTCCCGGAGTGAGGCAAGGAAGGCGGATAACCGGCTGTCCTTGTGGGGTTTTATGCGTATCCTCTTGATTCCCACGCTTAACGCGTTTACCCTTTTTGGCTTCGCCGTAGGGGCGTGTTTGGAAGGATGTTGAGCTATGTTCGAACCGGCAAGCAGTAAGGTGAATTTTCCCGAAATGGAACGGGAAATCCTGAAATTTTGGGATCTGCACAAGACCTTCGAGAAATCGTTGGAACAACGGCGCGGGGGGAAGGAGTTCGTGTTTTACGACGGGCCTCCTTTTGCGACGGGGTTGCCGCATTATGGGCATTTGCTGGCGGGAACCATCAAGGATATCGTGCCGCGGTACCAGGCGATGCGGGGGTATTTTGTCGAGCGGCGCTTCGGGTGGGATTGTCACGGGCTGCCGGTGGAATTCGAGATGGAGCAGGAGCTGAAGATCAGCGGCAAGCGCGACATCGAGAAGTTGGGCGTGGACGTGTTCAACGAGAAGTGCCGGAGCATCGTGCTGCGTTATACGCGCGAATGGCGGCAGGTGGTCACGCGGATGGGTCGGTGGGTGGATTTCGATCACGATTACAAGACGATGGATTTGTCGTACATGGAATCCATTTGGTGGGTGTTCAAGACGCTCTGGGATCGGAATCTGATTTACGAGGGCAACAAGATCCTGCCGTATTGTCCGCGCTGCGCGACGCCGCTTTCGAATTTCGAAACGAACCAGGGGTATGCGGAGGTGCAGGACCCGGCGATCACGGTGCGCTTCGCGCTGGACGGCCGCCCGAACACGTACATCCTGGCCTGGACGACGACGCCGTGGACCCTGCCGTCCAATATGGCGCTGGCGGTGGGCGAGAAAATCGCCTACGTAAAAATCCGCGACGGCGTGGACGAGTACTACCTGGCTAAAGACCGGTTGCCGGTTTATTACAAAAACAGCTCTGCCTATGAGGTGCTGGAGGAAGTGTTGGGCGCCGCTCTGGTGGGCTTGAAGTACGAGCCGCTCTTTCCCTACTTTGCCGCAAAGAAAGCGGAAGGCGCGTTTCGCGTGGCGGCGGCGGATTTTGTGTCGACGGAAGACGGTACGGGGGTGGTTCACATCGCGCCGGGTTTCGGCGAGGACGATTATCGACTGGGGCTGAAAGAAAAATTGCCGGCGGTCTGTCCGGTGGACGACGAGGGCCGCTTCACGCAGGCCGTTTCGGATTATGCGGGTCGCGAGGTCAAAGAGGCCGACGCCGACATCATGCGCCGCCTGAAGCAGGAGGGCAAGCTGGTCCATCGGTCGACGATCAATCACAGCTATCCCCATTGCTGGCGCTGCGACACGGCGTTGATCTATCGCGCGATCTCGACGTGGTTCGTGCGCGTGGAGCAGTTCCGCGACCGAATCGTGGAGGCGAACAAGAAGATCGATTGGATGCCGGATCATTTGCAGGAAGGGCGATTCGGAAAGTGGATCGAGAACGCCCGCGATTGGGCGATCTCGCGCAATCGCTATTGGGGCGCGCCGTTGCCTGTCTGGCGCAACAAAGACGGCGAGATGATGTGCGTTGGGTCCGTGGAGGAGTTGGAAAAGTTGTCGGGGCAGAAGGCGACCGACCTGCACAAGCATTTTGTGGACAAGATCGAGATTCCGTCCGCGAAGGGCGGGGCGCCGTTGCGGCGCATTCCGGAAGTGCTGGATTGCTGGTTCGAGAGCGGCGCGATGCCGTACGCGCAATCGCATTATCCGTTCGAAAACAAGGAACGTTTCGAGGCGCATTTTCCGGCGGATTTCATTGCCGAGGGGTTGGATCAAACGCGCGGCTGGTTCTACACGCTGAATGTGCTGTCGACGGCCTTGTTCGACCAGCCGGCATTCAAGAACGTGGTCGTGAACGGCCTGGTGCTGGCGGAAGACGGCCGCAAGATGAGCAAGCGGCTCAAGAATTATCCGGACCCGTCGCAAATCGTCGACAACTTCGGCGCGGATGCGTTGCGCTTGTATTTGATTCATTCGCCGGTAGTGCGAGCCGAAAACCTGTGCTTCTCGGAAGAAGGCGTCAAACACTCCCTGCGGCATTTGCTGATTCCGTGGTGGAACGCGTATTCGTTTTTCGTCACCTACGCGAGAATCGACGAATGGAAACCTGAAGATGGAAAACGGAAGACGGAAGACGGAAGAGGGGAGACGGATGAGGTTCCCAATTGCAAATTGCAAATTGCAAATTGCAAATCCCCTAATCTTCTCGATCGCTGGATTTTGAGTTCGTTGGAGCGGCTGACGCAGGAGGTGGTGGGGGCGATGGACCGGTACGACTTGCAGCAGGCGGTGCGTCCGTTTGTGCAGTTTGTCGAAGAGCTGACGAACTGGTACATCCGCCGGAGCCGGCGGCGATTTTGGAAGAGTTCAGACGACGCGGACAAGGCGCAGGCGTACGCGACGCTGTATCACGTATTGCTGACGCTTTCGAAGATTGCCGCGCCGTTTGTGCCGTTCATGAGCGAGGCGATCTATCGCAATCTGCGCACGCCGGACATGCCGGAGTCGGTGCATTTGTGCGATTTCCCGGTGACGGATGGGGCTGGCCGCGACAAGGATTTGGAAGAACAGATGAGCCTGGCGATGGCCGCGGTCGGCATGGGCCGCCAGTTGCGAGCGGATTTCAATTTGAAGGTGCGCCAGCCGTTGTTGGGTCTGCACGTGATCTGCCGCGACGAAACCCGGCTCCAACGTTTGATGGCGCTGCAAGAGCTGATCGTCGACGAGTTGAACGTGCGCAAGATCTGGTTTGGGCGGAACGAAACGGAGCTGGCGGATTTGAGCGCCAAACCGAATTTCAGCCGCCTGGGCCCGCGCCTGGGCTCCATGGTGAAGAAGGCCTCGCAGGCCATCCAAAAAATGACGGTGGACGACATGGCGAGCCTGCTGGACGGCAAGGCGGTCACTCTGACGGTGGAGGGGCAACCGGTGGAGTTCGAGCCGGAGGACATCATCATCGAGCGCAAACCCAAGGAAGGGCTGGCGGTGGCTTCCGAGGGGGATCTGGTGGTGGCGCTCGAAATGAACCTGACGCCGGAGTTGGTGCAGGAAGGTTTGGCCCGGGAGTTCGTCAACAAGGTGCAAACCATGCGCAAGGAAGCCGACCTGGATGTCGTGCAGCGGATCAAACTCGTGGTGGCCGGAGATAAAGAAGTGCTTTCGGCCATTGAGACGCATCGCGAGTACATTGCCGCCGAGACGCTGAGCGTGGAATGCAATCCGGCGGAGACGGTTCCGGACGGCGGCGTGGCCTGGGATTTAAACGGGCATGCCTGTCATATTTTAATGAAAATGGTAGAAAAGTAAGCGGGGACGGTTGACATTCGGTATGTCATGTGATAACTAACCGCGTTCTTTGTCAGGAAGGCCTCTGTGTAGGGGCCTGAAGGGTCGCGAACCACGTATTTTAAGGTGGGCAATGTCGCAGAAAAAGAAGTTGGTACCCAAAGCAAAAAGTTCTGCTTCCAAGACTATGCAAAAGAGCACAAAAAAGACTGTGAAGCAGCCGGCAAAGCCCGTTAAAGCGGCGGCTGTCAAGAAACCTGTTCATACGGGCGTTGCGGCCAAGCCGGCTGTTGCTCCCAAGCCCATCGCACCGGCCAAACCGGTTCGGGAAAAAGAACCCGAAGAGGTGGTCGTTGAAAAGGCGCCCAAAATAAAGGCTTTATCGAGCAAGGAATTGACCGAATATAAAGATGCCTTGAAAACCGTCCGCGATCGCGTGGTGGATGAGATTACCTTCCTGGCGGGAGACAATCTGAATCGCTCCCAGCGGGATTCGACGGGCGATCTGTCCAGCTACAGCTTTCACATGGCGGATCAGGGAACGGACAATTTCGACCGCGAATTTGCCTTGAATCTGGTCAGCAGCGAACAAGACGTCTTGTACGAGATCGACGAAGCGTTGCACCGGATCGACGCGGGCACCTATGGCGCCTGCGAGATGTGCGGCAATGCGATCGAAAAGGCGCGTTTGAAGGCCTTGCCGTTCGCCAAAATGTGCATTTCCTGCAAGTCGGAATCCGAAAAGGGCAAGACGCGGTATCGCCCCTTTGGACAGACGATCACGCAGACCACGTCGGAAACCTAACCGGCCACGACGGGAACCGCGGAAAGGAAGCGACGGCATGTTGGTCGTTACGCTAGGCTTGCTTATCGCGGTTCTCGATCAGTACACCAAGCAACTCGTCCGCTGGAATTTCGCCTTGGGCGAATCGTATCCGGTGCTAACCGGTTTTTTCGATTTGACCTATGTGCGAAATCCCGGCGCGGCGTGGGGCATTCTGGGAGGGCAGAATGGGGTGCTGATGGGGCTTTCGGTGGTCATGTTGCTCCTGATGGTTATTTTTCGCCGGACCTTTTTGACCCACGCGCTGGAACACCGCTTATCGCTGGGGCTGTTGATCGGCGGCGTGGTGGGCAACCTGATGGACCGAGTTCGGCAGGGGTGGGTGACGGATTTCCTCGATTTTCATTGGCATGGCCATCATTGGCCTTCTTTCAACGTGGCCGACGCGGCGATCTGCACCGGGGTCGGGCTCTACATTCTTTCGTCGCTTTGGCTGGCCAGCCATCCTTTGAACGAAACCCCACGGCGCGATCATCCCGAAAAAATCACTCCGGACGCCGAAGGCTCAACGCCTCATGATGCATCCTGAGTCAGCTTGTGTTGATGGCCCCCGTGCCTACTTTCTGGTGGGGCCGACGGCGGTGGGAAAAAGCGCGGTGGCTCATTATCTCGCCCGGCAGGATCGTCGCGATATTCTCTCCACGGACTCCATGTTGATTTATCGGGGCATGGACATCGGCACCGACAAACCCAACGAACGCGAACGCCTTGAAGTGCGTTATTGGGGCTTGGACTTGGCGACGCCGGACCAATCTTTCAGCGTAGGCGATTACATGGAACAAGCGGCGCGGGCCTTTCAAGCGGCGGCGGTGCGGCCTTTGCTGGCCGTGGGCGGCACCGGACTCTACGTGAAATGTCTAACGGAAGGGCTCGATGCGTTGCCGCCGGCCAATGCCGCACTCCGGGAGCAAGCGGAACAGTTGCTTTTGACCGGGGGACTTGAAGCCTTGCAGCGGGCCTTGAAGGAGAAGTCTCCCGATGCCTATGCCGCCCTGGCGGACCCGCAGAATCCCCGGCGGTTGGTGCGCGCTTTCGAACTCGCAGAGACCTTCGCCGTCCGAACCCTGGCCTGGAATTCCCAAAAATTGCCTCTCATTATTGGACTGGAAATGAAAAGGGCCGATCTTTATAAGAGGATTGAGCGCCGGATACGGCGTATGTTTGAAGGTGGGTTGATGGAAGAGGCCCGTGAACTGCGGGCGAAATATCCGGAGTTTTCACAAACCGCGCTTCAAGCCATCGGCTATGCGGAGGCGCTGGCCTGCCTGGACGGCGCGATGAACTTGAACGAGGCCATCGAGCGGACGGCGGTACGCACGCGGCGGTTGGCAAAACGACAGATGACGTGGTTTCGGCATCAAGCGAACGTCTGTTGGATTGAGGTAAACGAAGGAATGACCGTGGAAGAGACGGCCGGGCAAGTCCGGTCGCTATGGGAAAAATATGGATCAACTTCTGTCCTTGTCTGAAAACGCAAAAGATCGCGCCTTGCTGATCGGGGTGGTGCAGCGCAGCCATAAACTGGCGGACGTCGAGGATTCTCTGGACGAGCTGGCGCAATTGGCGTCGACCTCAGGCGCGGTGGTGGCGGATCGAGTAATCTGTCGCCAACCCCGGCCGCATCCCGCCACGTTTCTGGGCCGCGGGAAAATCGAAAGCCTGGCGGAGCGGGTGTTGTCCGAGAAACTGACCATGGTGGTTTTCGACGACGATTTGTCGCCGGCCCAGGGTAGAAATCTCGAAGAACTCATGAAGGTCAAGATTCTCGATCGCACGCAGATGATCCTGGATATTTTTGCGCAGCACGCCCGGACGAAGGAGGGCTCGCTGCAAATCGAACTGGCGAGATTGCAGTATTTGCTGCCCCGCCTGCGTCACATGTGGAAGCACTTGGAGCGGCAGCGCGGCGGCATTGGTGTGATGGGCGGCGCCGGCGAGCAGCAGATGGAAGTCGACCGCCGGCGGATTCAGGAACGCATCGACCGGTTGGGTTCCGAGATCGAACAGGTCCGGCTGCGCCGGGCCGAGCAGCGCCGGGGACGCCGCCGGCACGGGTGGGCGCTCATTACGCTCGTGGGCTATACCAACGCCGGTAAATCCACGCTGTTGAATACCCTGACCGGCGCTCATGTCCTGGCGTACGACCAGCTTTTTGCGACATTGGACCCGACCACGCGCCAGCTTCAGCTTCCCAACAACCAGAATGCGTTGATTACAGATACGGTCGGTTTCATTCGCAAGCTGCCGCATCATTTGGTGGATGCCTTCAAAGCCACGCTCGAAGAAGTGCTGGAAGCGGATATCCTGCTGCACGTCATCGACGCCTCGCATCCGAAGGTGGACGAGCAGATCGAGGCGGTCGAAGGCGTGTTGAAGGATTTGGGCGCGAGCATGAAATTCACCGTGGCGGTGCTCAACAAGATCGATTTGCCCGGCGCGGCCGGGCAATGGCATCGGCTGTCTCACCGATTTCAACGGGCCGTGGCGGTTTCCGCGCTGACCGGGGAGGGCTTGGAAGAGTTGCGCGACGAGCTGGCCGATTGCCTGCGGGATCGCAGTACGAGGGCGTTCATGCGTCTGCCGCTTTCCGAGGGCCAGTTGCTGGCCCAACTGAAAAGCGTGGGCAAGGTTTTTTCCGAGCATTACGAAAACGAGAGCGTGCTGCTTGACGCGAGTCTTCCCAACAAAATGGTCAGCCGTTACCAGGCGTTTTTCTGCGAGGCGCAAAATGGAGTGGCGGCGCCGGAGGAGTTGCCAGGGGACGCAACCCCATGAAGAAAATCGGGGAGGGTAAAGTGGGGACGTCGGCTTTATCGGAGGCGGTTGCGGGGGAGAACATCTATCCGGTTTCGCCGCAGCGCGTCAAAGACATGCCTTTTCGCGAGCGGCCGCGGGAACTTATGGACCGGCTGGGCGCGGAGAATTTGCCGGATGCAGCGCTGTTGGCCCTGATTTTACGCAGTGGGGTATCGGGCGTCAGCGTAATCGAGCTGGGCCAGAATTTATTGAGGGATTACGGGTCGTTGACGGCGATGGCCAAGGCCTCGCTGGACGAATTGGCGGCGGTGCGCGGCATGGGGCGGATCAAGGCCCAGGTGCTGAAAGCGGCTTTGGAGCTGGCGCGACGTTTGGTCGAGGAATCGGCGCCGGTCCGTCCGGCGATCCGCGCGCCGGCCGATGCGGCCGGCCTTTTACGGGAAACGGCCCGCACGCTGGACCGGGAAGTTTTTTGGGCGCTGTTGCTGGACACCAAGTACCGGCTGAAGCGGTCTCCGGTCGAAATTTCCTCGGGATTGCTGGATGCCAGCCTGGTGCATCCCCGCGAAGTTTTTCGTGAGGCGATTCGGACGGCCAGTGCGGCCATTGTGCTGGTCCACAACCATCCTTCGGGCGATCCGGCGCCTTCGACGGAGGACCTGCGCGTCACCCGACAACTTATCGAAGCGGGACAAGTGGTTGACATCGACGTGCTGGATCATATCATTCTCGGCCATCGGAACGGAACGTCCGGTTCCGAATATTGCAGTTTGCGGGAATCGGGATTGATTGATTTTACATTAAGAGGTGGAAAAGCATGAGCATACATCCCTCGGCGGTCGTCGAAGCGGGGGCTAACTTGGGCCAGAACGTAAACGTTGGGCCCGGAGCTTACATCGAAAAGGGCGCAACGATCGGAGACGGTTGCGTTATTGGGCCTCATGCCGTTATTTACGGGCATAGCACGCTGGGAACCGGCTGCAAGGTTCATGCCCATGCGGTGATCGGCGATGCGCCGCAGGATCTGGCTTTTAAGGATCAGGAAACCTTTGTCCGCATCGGCAACGATTGCGTCCTGCGCGAAGGCGTGACGATTCATCGCGGGACCAAGGAAGGGACGGCCACAGTAATGGGGAATGGCTGTTTTCTTATGGCCAACAGCCACTTGGGCCATAATGTGGTCATGGGGAATCAAGTGATTCTGGCCAACGGCGTGTTATTGGCCGGTTATGTGGAGATTGGCGACCGGGTCTTTGTCAGCGGCAATGCGGCGATTCATCAGTTTGTGCGCGTTGGGCGGTTGGCCATGGTGGGGGGGGAAAGCGCGATCAACAAGGATGTCCCGCCGTTTTGCACGATCGTTTCCGCCAGTTTGAACGGCATTGGGGGGCTGAATCTGGTCGGCATGCGCCGCGCCGGGTTTACTCCCGTGGAGCGAAAAGCCGTCAAGGACGCCTTTAAGTTGTTGTATCGGTCCGGTTTAAACGTCAGTCAGGCCGTGGAGCGGATGAAAGAGCAGCTTACGGGCGGTCCGGTCGACGAATTTGTGCAGTTTATCGAACAATCCAAACGAGGCCTGTGCGTCAACCGGTGGCAAGGAGAGGGCGAGGAGCCGGCTCCGGAGTGACGGCAGCCGGAATAAAAAATGAAACGGGGCGCAGATCGCTTTCGCGCTTGACGGGTCATTGTTTCTTATCGCAAAGTAGCCCGGTTAAATGCTGGACGGCAAACGGCCAAGGAATCTTTCATGTTTAATCGTTTGTTGGGTTTGTTTTCTAACGACATTGGAATTGATTTAGGTACGGCTAACACCCTGGTTTATGTAAAAGACCGGGGCATTGTACTTCGAGAACCCTCCGTGGTAGCCATTCAGGCGGGTACGAACCGGGTACTGGCCGTGGGTGAAGAAGCAAAACGAATGCTGGGACGCACACCGGGCAATATCGTAGCCATCAGGCCTTTAAAGGCCGGCGTGATTGCCGATTTTGAAATCACCGAAGCCATGTTGCGCTATTTTATCCGTAAAGTGCACAACAGGCGGAAGCTGGTTCGCCCCCGGGTTATTGTATCCGTTCCCAGCGGCATTACGGAGGTTGAAAAGCGCGCCGTTAAAGATTCCGCGACCCATGCGGGAGCGCGCGAGGTGTATTTGATTGAAGAACCGATGGCCGCCGCGATCGGCGTGGGCCTTCCGGTCCAGGAGCCCGCCGGCAACATGATCGTTGACATGGGCGGGGGCACCACGGAAGTGGCGCTGATTTCGCTGGCCGGCATTGTTTTAAGCCGAAGTGTGCGAGTCGGTGGTGACGAAATGGACGAGGCAATCGTCCAGTACATGAAGCGGGTTTACAATTTGATGATTGGGGAGCGAACGGCGGAAGAAGTTAAGATTGCGATAGGTTCCGCGTATCCGATTGGCGAAGAAATGAGCATGGAAGTCAAAGGGCGCGACCTGGTGGCCGGACTGCCCAAGACCTTGACCATTACCTCCGAGGAAATTCGGGAAGCGCTGCAAGAGCCGGTTTCGGCGATTGTGGAAGCCATCCGGATCACGTTGGAGCGTTGTCCTCCGGAGTTGTCGTCCGACTTGGTGGACCGCGGCATTGTTTTGGCCGGCGGTACGTCGCTTTTGCGCGGTCTCGACAAGTTGATTGCAGAACAAACCGGTCTGCCGGTGCATCTGGCGGAAGATCCTTTGAGCGCCGTGGCCGAGGGCACCGGCGTCGTACTGCATGAACTCAATTTTCTCCGGAAAGTGGCCGGCGGCGGCCGCGTCTGATTCGCTAAACGCCTAACATCATCATTATTCCCGCAAATCATACCCGTCACACCGTGTCCATTGGAGCACGCGACACCTTCGTCTGAAGCCGAGTGCCGTATTTATTAGTCTTTGAGGCCGATCCTTGAAGACGCGATGGCCCGTGATGACAGGAGACGATGAGAGAAAAGGGTATATTGGTCTGGATAGCGCTGGGCGTTGTGCTTTTGGCGGTACTGAATCTACCCGAAGCCGTCTCCCTTCAGGTGAAAGCCGCTTTGCGGGATGGCGTGGCTCCTTTACAGGGCGCCCTGGCTTCCTCTGTCCGCAACACGAAGGAAATTTTTCGCCTGATTCGCGGTTTCGGCGGCTTGGCTGTCGAAAACGAGCAATTGGCGGCCGAGGTGGTTCGTTTGCGCAACGAAGTCCGCGATTTGAAAGCCTTGGATCGCGAAAACGGCGCCTTGCGCGACCAGTTGAAGTTCTACAAGAAAACCTCCCTTCAGATGATTCCTTGCGAAGTGATTGCCCGCGATATTACCGGCTGGTGGCAAACCATCCGGCTGGGCAAGGGGTCCACGGACGGCATTTTGCCCAATATGGCCGTGATTTCCTCGGATGGATTGGTGGGGAAAACCGTGGCGGTGTCCTCTCGCACGGCGGATGTTCTGCTGATTTCCGATCCCACCTGCCGGGTGTCTGCCCAGATTATCCGGACCGGCGCCTTCGGCATCGTGTCCGGCAGCGGACCGACCGAGCGGGGCCAGGTGACCTGTCGCATGGAATTCATCAACAAGACCGTTTCGATTCAACCCGGCGACGAGGTGATTACCTCGGGGCTGGGCGGGGTGTTCCCGAAAGGCCTGCTGGTGGGCTATGCCGACAAGGTGGTCATGGACGAGTCGGGTTTGTATCAGCGGGCGGATGTGATTCCCCGGGCCGATTTGGGGCTGTTGGAATATGTATTTGCCGTGGTCGAGCAGGGCGACGCGCAAGATCTTTATCTTCGAAAAAAGCAATTGGTCAAAGAGGTTAAGCCTTGATTGTTGTGGTCATGTTTTTTTGTTTGGTGTGTGGAGCGGTGCTTCAGGCCGTATGGCCCACCTGGCTCTGGCTGGGACAGGCTTCGGCGCCTTTTTTGCTGGGCTTGGTGCTCTATTACGCCTTGTCGCACGGCGACGGGTTTATGCTGCTGGCGGCGGTGTTGGCGGGCCTGCTGCAGGACGCCTTGGGCCTGATTCCGCTGGGCTATTCGTCGTTTTGTTTTTGTTTGACGGCCCTGATCGTCAGCCGGTTCCGCGAGATGGTTTTTTCGGGGGACTGGCCGGCGCACATTCTGTTCGGGGCCGTGGCCGCCGCGGGCGTCAGCCTGGTGTTGTCCCTGCTGCTGTCGCACGACGGACGCCTGTTGATTGGCCCGGGATGGACGATCCTGAAGGCCTTCGGTGCGGGCTTGTTGGGGGCGATCGTCATTCCTTTCGAGTTTCGGGTATTGGAAGCGCTGGATCGGATGTTGGGCAATCTTCATGAGAGGGGTCGCTAGTGGCTCTCCGCGATTTATGGGACGATGAATATCTGCGCTTGCGCGTTATGCTGATCGGCATGATGGCGGTCTTTATTGTGCTGGCCGCGGCCATTTGGAAAATCCAGGTGGCGGAGGGCAAGGATTATCAGCGCGACCTGATGAAGCAAAGCGTGCGCCGCGTCCGCATTCCCGGGATGCGCGGCCGGATTTTCGACCGGCAGGGCGTCCGCCTGGCCGATAATCGCCCGAGCTATTGCATCGCCGTCTATCTGGAAGAACTGCGGCAGCCGGGGCGGTGGCCCAAGACGATTGCCGCCGTCGAGAAGCAGCTCGACGAGCTGTCGCAGATCATCGGCGTACCGCGCCGTCTCACCCGCGAAGACATCCAGATGCACATCGGCAAACGCCTGCCGCTGCCGTTGCTGGCATGGAAGGACTTGGACGACGTCGCGATGGCGCGTCTGGCGGAGAAGACGTTATTGACGCCGGGGGTGGAGGTCAGCACCGAAGCCGTCCGGGTATATCCGCAGGGCAAGGCCGCCTGTCATGTGCTGGGTTACGTGGGCCGCGCCGAAATCGATAAGAACGAAGAGGATGAGCCTTATCATTACTATCTGCCGGAAATGGCCGGAAAATCCGGCGTCGAGAGACGGTTCGACGACTTGCTCAAGGGCGAGGCCGGCGGGCGTCTGGTGCGCGTCGATGTGGCCGGGTTCCGGCACGACGACCTGGGCGTGCGCGAGCCGAAAAACGGCAACGACCTTCGGCTCAGCATCGATATCCGGGTGCAGAAACTGGCGGAGGAGGCCCTGTCGGGCGTCCGCGGCGTCGCAGTGGTCGTGGATCCTCAAAACGGCGACGTGCTGGCCATGGCGAGTTCTCCGGGCTACGATCCCAACCTCTTCATTCCCCGGATCTCCGCGGGCGATTGGGCGACCTTGACCGGCGATCCCTCCAAGCCGCTGATCAACCGGGCGGCGGCCGGGGCTTATGCGCCGGGCAGTATTTTCAAGCCGGTCGTGGCCATGTCGGCGTTGGAGAATGGCAAGTCGACCGCCCAACAGGCTTATAATTGTCCCGGCCATTTCGAGTTGGGGCGGGCGCGCTTTCGGTGCTGGTTCACGCCGGGACACGGCGTGGTCAACCTGCAGCAGGCCCTCAAGCACTCCTGCAACGTATACTTCTTCCATTTGGGTTTGCAGACCGGGGCGGATGCGATTTATCACATGAGCCAGGCGTTGGGGTTGGGCCAGAAAACGGGCATCGGGCTCGATTACGAAGTCGCCGGCACGCTTCCCAACGACGCCTGGAAGCGTCGGACGCAGAACGACGGCTGGCGCGACGGCGACACCTGCAACCTGTCCATTGGGCAGGGCTTTCTGACGGTGACCCCGCTGCAAATGGCCATGGTGACGGCCACCCTGGCCAACGGAGGCACGCTGTATCGACCGCGGCTTTTGCTCGAAACGATCGGCGCCAATGGCTTGGCAACCCAGCGGATTGCGCCGCAGGCGGCCAACGATTTGCATTGGAATCCGGCGCATATCCGAGTCGTGCGCAACGGCATGCTCGACGTCGTCCAGGGCGAACGGGGCACCGGCCGCTACGCCGCTATTCCCAACGTGCAAGTGGCCGGCAAAACCGGCACGGCGGAATATGGACGCAAAGAAGAGGGCAAGAAGCTCGGCTGGATGATCGTTTTTGCGCCCTTCGAACAGCCTCGTTACGCCATTGCCATGATGGTGGAAGACGCCGTTAGCGGCGGCACTACCGTCGCGCCGCTGATGAAAAAAGTATTGAGCGGCTTGTTTGAAGACGCGGCCTCCGCCGGGAAAGGGGAGGGCTGATGACCTGGGCCAAATTAAAACAAGCGCTTGGCCGCATGGATTGGACCCTGATCCTGACCATGCTCGCGCTGCTGGTTTTCGGCATCACCTTCATTTACAGCGCCTCGTATCGCAGCGACGACATTCCTGCCGGCTCGTTCTTCGAAAAACAGATTGTGTGGGCGCTGCTGGGGTTGGGCATTTTCATGGTCTGCACCCTGGTGGATTACCACCATCTCCGGAATGTTTCGTGGGGGTTTTATGCCCTTGGGCTGGTTTTGCTGGTGCTCGTGCTGCTGGTCGGCAAAAAAGTCTATGGCGCCTACCGCTGGCTCAACCTCTTCGGCATCCAAATCCAGCCCTCCGAATTTGCCAAGCTGACCACCCTGCTGGCGCTGGCGCGGTTTCTCAGCCGTCCGGGCCGCAATCTCGACGAGCCCGTGGTGGTGGGGCAGGTTTTGTTGATTGTGGCTGTACCGTTCCTGTTGATTCTGAAGGAGCCGGATCTCGGTTCGGCTTCGGTATTGATTCCGTTGGCGTTTTTTTTGATGTACGCAGCCGGAGTGCCGCTCAAGACCTTGCTCATCCTGGTCGCGATCGGCCTTCTGCTGATGCCGTTGGGTTGGTTTGCGCTCGGGGACTACCAGAAAGAACGTATCCTGGTGTTCCTCGACCCAGGGAGAGACCCGCTAGGCGCGGGCTGGAACAACATCCAGTCCGAGATTGCCGTGGGGTCGGGTGGATTTTGGGGAAAAGGGTATTTGAAGGGGACACAAAATCTGTTGGGCTTTTTGCCCCGGACGGTGGCCCCGACGGATTTCATCTATTCGGTGGTTGCCGAAGAGATGGGTTTTGCAGGGTCCGTCCTGTTATTGGCGCTTTATGCCGCCTTGTTGACCGCCGGAATTCGGGCGGCCCTGGTGGCTCGCGACAAAATGGGACGGCTGTTGGCAGTGGGCGTTACCAGCTCGCTCTTCTGCCATGTAACGGTTAATATGGCCATGACGATAGGGCTGTTGCCTATCACGGGCATCCCTCTGCCGTTGTTAAGTTATGGGGGATCGTTTATGATTAGCACGATGGTGGGGCTGGGCATTGTGCAAAGCGTCTACGTACGCCGTTTCCGGCGATAAAAGGAAGATAAAATGTGGGAGTATCTACGAATGTTCGGCATAGGGAAAAAAATTAAAAAAGAAATCATCATCAATGCCGAGAGTCTTGAGACTCGCGTGGCGGTGATGGAAAACGGGAATCTGGAAGAGTTTTTCATCGAGCGCAACAGCGAGGAACGCATCGTTGGCAGCATCTTCAAGGGCAAAGTGCAAAACCTGGAAGACGGCCTGCAAGCGGCGTTCATCGACGTCGGCATGAAAAAGAATGCCTTTGTGCACTATTGGGACATGATCCCGGAAGACGCCGCCCGGCTGGAAGCCGAGGAAGGCATCGCGCGTTCCGCCCGGCAGAAGAAATTTTCGCCCGGCGAAATGGCCAAGCGATTTCCGATCGGGTCCGAAATTGTCGTGCAGGTGACCAAGGGGGCCATCGGCACCAAGGGGCCCCGCGTGACGGCCAACCTGAGCATCCCGGGCCGGTATCTCGTAATGATGCCCGGCTGCAATCTCAAGGGCGTTTCGCGTAAAATCGAGGACGCCGAAGAGCGCACGCGCCTGAAAAAGGTGATCGCCCGGCTGCCGATTCCCGCGGGCATCGGCCTGATCGTCCGCACGGCGGGCGCCGGCGCCCGCAAGGTCAGCTTCGTGCGCGACCTGCGCTCGCTGCTGGAGATTTGGAAGGACATCGAAACCGGCATTCGCGAGAAGCCATCGCCCTGCCGCCTTTACCAGGAACCCGATCTCGTGGAACGGGTCGTGCGCGACTCGCTCACCGAGGACATCGACCGTATTGTCATCGATTCCCGCGAGGAATTCGAGAACATCAAGAACACGGTCTCCCGCATCTCCCGGCGCGCCCGCGGCAAGATCAAGCTCTACGACGGCGAAGCGCCGATCTTCGAGCATTTCGAGGTCGAGCGCCAGTTGGAGAACGCCTTTCGGCGCAAGGTCTGGCTGAAGTCCGGCGGCTATCTGATCTTTGACGAAACCGAGGCGTTGGTGGCCATCGACGTCAATACCGGCCGCCACAAAGGCGGAAATTCGCAGGAGGAATCCATCGTCCAGGTCAATACCGAGGCCGCCGAGGAAGTGGCCCGGCAACTCCGCCTGCGCAACGTCGGCGGGCTGGTCGTCATCGACTTCATCGACATGAAGCAAAAGCGGCACCAGAACTCCGTTTACAAGGTCCTGAAAGATGCGCTCCGCACCGACAAGGCCCGGACGAACGTCTTGCAGATTTCGCAGCTCGGGCTGCTGGAAATGACCCGCCAACGCGTGGAGGAGAGCATCCGTTCCAGCACCTATACGGATTGTCCGTATTGCCAGGGTCGCGGCAAGGTCATGTCGCCGCTCTCGATGAGCGTGGAAATCCAGCGCCGCATCGGCGAAGTCATGCGCCGTCATCATGCCAAGGAAACCCTATCGCTCAAGGTCACCGTCAACCCGACCGTCATGGATCGTTTGCGCAAGGAGGACGAGGCCACTCTGATCGATCTCGAAAAGAAACATCACGGGCGCCTGACCTTCGTGTCGGATCTCAACATGCACATGGAAGAGTTCGCCATTGCCAACGCCGAGAGCAACGAAGTGTTCTACGAGAGCAAAGAGTAATGGGCGGCATAAGTTCAAACTCGTACTCGTAATTCGTCGAAATCGAGTATGAGTATGAGGCTCGTAATCCTGCGGATGGGCCGCGGAGAAGAGCCCGCCGCCTGACTTGGGCCGGAAAAACAGGCAAAAACGCGCGTAAAAAACGCTTTTTTGCCTGTTTTGGCCATTTCGGCCTGAAAAGCAGAGGTTTATGGCTCTTTTTGGGCCTTGAAAATGGCCGTTTTTGCCCGAAATCTCACTCTTTTTGGCTTTGGACCGTGTTGGCCGGCGATTATCTGTTATTGACACGACCAACCCGGCTTCATAGAGTCTACGCCCATCTTTGAACGCCTAATGCGCAAAACTACTCGGCATTGTAACTCAAAGTAATACTGGCAACCAAACAAGGAGATAGAACGTGGATATGATGCAGATGCTGTATATGGCCCTTATCGCGGGCCTTATTGGATTGGCCTTCGCCTGGTGGAAGGCAATGTGGATCAACAAACAAGACCCGGGCACGGCGAGAATGCAGGAAATCGGCGCCGCGGTCCGCGAAGGCGCGATGGCCTTTCTGGCGCGCGAATACAAGGTGATCGCGGTCGTGGTGGCGGTGGTCGCCGTCGTGCTGGCCGCCATTAATAAGGGCCCCGTCCGGATGGTCGCCATTTCGTTTGTCGTCGGCGCCTTCTGTTCGGCGTTGTCGGGTTTCTTCGGCATGCGCGTGGCGACAGCCGCCAACATGCGAACGACCAATGCCGCCCGCAAAAGTTTGTCGGCCGCGTTGCAAGTCGCCTTTTCCGGCGGAACGGTCATGGGGATGTGCGTGGTGGGTCTCGGTTTGGCCGGGCTTTCGGCGTTGATCATTGTCTATTTCAAATATTTCGGCGTTACCGCCACCAGCGACATCTCCCTGCTGCGCGATGTGGTTCTCCCGATCGTCACGGGCTTCTCGATGGGCGCCAGTTCGATCGCGCTCTTTGCCCGCGTGGGCGGCGGCATCTACACCAAGGCGGCCGATGTGGGCGCGGACTTGGTGGGTAAGGTCGAAGCCGGCATTCCGGAAGACGATCCCCGCAATCCGGCCGTCATCGCCGATAACGTCGGCGACAACGTCGGCGATGTGGCCGGCATGGGCGCCGACCTGTTCGAATCGTATGTAGGCGCCATCGTCAGCGCCATGGTCCTTGGCGCGACCGCGTTGGTGCCCACCGTGGGCGACAAGCCGCTGATGAACCTGATTTTGTTGCCGCTGGTTATTGCCGGCGCGGGCATTATTTTCTCGGCCCTCGGCACGTTCTTTGTCCGTACCCGCGAAGGTGGAAATCCCCAGAAGGCCCTCAACACCGGCACCATCGGCGCCGGCCTGATCATGGCGATCGCGTCCTACTGGATCATCACCAAGATTGCCCCGGCCCATTTCGAATTGACCGCGATGACCTTCCGCGACGGCGTCGTTCAGACCTTCCAGGAACACTATACCGCCGCCGGGATTTACTGGGCGACGATCGTCGGCTTGGTCGCCGGCGTGATCATCGGTCTTTTGGCTGAATACTACACCGCCGAAGGCAAAGGCCCCTCCAACCGCATCGCCGCCGCCGCTGAAACGGGCGCGGCCACCAACATCATCGCCGGCCTGGGCGTGGGCATGATGTCGACGGCCCTGCCGGTCATTGTCTTGGGCGCGGCCATTATTCTGGCCTACAAGATGGCCGGTCTCTACGGCATCGCGCTGGGCGGTCTGGGCATGCTGGCCACCACCGGCATCCAATTGGCTGTGGACGCCTATGGCCCCATCGCCGACAACGCCGGCGGTCTGGCGGAAATGGCTCACCTTGAGAAGGAAGTTCGCCAACGCACCGACAAGCTGGATGCCGTCGGCAACACCACCGCCGCCATCGGCAAGGGTTTTGCCATCGGTTCCGCAGCGTTGACCGCCCTGGCGCTCTTCGCGGCCTTCCGTGAAACCGTTGGCCTGCCGGTCATCGACGTGACCGATCCGAAGGTCATGACGGGCTTGCTGCTCGGTTCGATGATGCCTTTCCTGTTCTCCGCATTCGCCATGACCGCGGTCGGCCAGGCGGCGTTTGCCATGGTGGAAGAAGTTCGCCGCCAGTTCAAGACCATCCCGGGCTTGCTGGAAGGCAAGGAAGGCGTCCGCGCGGATTACGCCCGGTGCGTCGATATCTCCACGGCGGCCGCCATCAAGAAGATGACGGTGCCCGCGCTGTTGGGCATCCTGAGCCCGGTGGTCATTGGTTTTGTGTTCGGCAAGGAAATGCTGGGCGGCTTGCTGGCCGGCGTGACGGCTTCGGGCGTGTTAATGGCCCTGTTCATGTCGAACGCGGGCGGCGCCTGGGATAACGCCAAGAAGCACATCGAAGGCGGCGCGCACGGCGGCAAGGGTTCTCCGGCTCACAAGGGCGCCGTCGTAGGCGATACCGTCGGCGATCCGTTCAAAGACACCGCCGGACCGTCCCTGAACATTCTGATGAAGCTCATGAGCGTCGTGGCTTTGGTCATCGCCCCGATCCTCAAGAACGCGATCCCGTTGTTGAAGTAATCGGGACGTCAACGTAAGTTGTAGAAAATGGATTCCGCTTCGGCGGAATCCATTTTTTTGGCTTCATCGCGCTGTTTCTGACGGGTAGAACGCGTTCTCCGGAACGCGGTCGTAAAAAGTAAAGACGACAAGAAGCCCGTCTTCGGAGAAGCCGGGCCGGCTTGTTTTCTTAGAGTCTATTTCGGTAGGACGCCGTTCTGATTCCATCTCATAATCGTAATCATAATCATAATCTGCATTTGTTTTATCCAGAAAGAGATTAAGATTACGATTAAGATTATGATTATGAGTGAAATAGGCTCTTATTGCCTGCCGGTCGTTTTTTTTCGCTTGGGCGTCATGCAGCGGATGAATATTTCGGTCGAAAGCATCAGGGTGATGGCCACGGTCGTAATTATCAATGAGTTGATCATATGCACGGCTCCTTAATGTTTCTACTCTAGCAGTCGTATGAGCCGGGGGATTTCGTGCAAGAATTTCAATGAATTTTTAGTCAAGACCTGTCATATTGCACCAACTATTCGCGCGGGAAATTGTGCGCGCATAGCCAAGAGGTTCTGCGTGTTCCAAGGAAACAACAAGGGATGGCTGGCTCTTTTGTCGCTGGCTGGCTGGCTGGTCGCGGCCGCTGAGGTCTGGTCTGCCGATGAGGCGGATACCGTAGTGCTGGCGAACAAGAATGTTCCGGAATCGGTGGAATTAGCCCACTACTACATGAAGGCCCGGGGTATTCCCGAGCGCAATCTTTGCCGGTTGGATCTGCCCGCCGGAGAGGTGATCTCCCGCAAGTATTACACCCAGCAGTTACGCGAACCGCTGCTTGAATTCCTGCGCGGAAACGATTTTGTTGTGCAGGTTCCTGACCGCGCCGGAGACGATCCTGACTCGGAGAAGAATTGGACCACGTTGAAGTCGTCGGTCCGGTATCTCGTGTCGGTCTACGGCGTTCCTTTGCGGATTGCCGATACGCCAATGAATTATGTCAAACGGCTGCTGGGGCGCGACGAAGCGGTGGCGTCCCGGACCGATGCGGCGGTCGACTCCGAATTGGCCCTTCTCCTGTTCCCGAACTATTCCCTGGAAGGGCCGCAGCAAAATCCACTTTACAACCAACTCAATTGGATTGAGCTGGGCGGTTCCGGTCGGTTCCTTTTGCTGGCGGCGCGGCTCGACGGGCCCGACCCCGCGACGGCGCGCCGGCTGGTGGACGACGCCCTGGTTGCCGAGCGGTATGGGATTCAGGGCCGGGGCTATTTCGACGGGCGCGGCTTGAAGTCGGACGCCTACTATGCGGGCGATTATTGGCTGCGCGAGGCCTGCGAACGGATGCGGCGCGAAGGCTACGAATGCATTCTCGACGAGCTCGATCCGATATGGGGCCAGGCCTATCCGATGGAAGACGCCGGTTTTTACATGGGCTGGTACACCGAGGATGTGCAGGGGCCGTTCCTTCGTCCGGACTTTAAGTTCCTACCCGGCGCCGTGGCGTATCATTTGCATTCCGGCAGCGCGTCCACGCTTCGCTTTCGTTCGCAGTCGTGGGCGGGACCGCTGCTGACGTGCGGAGCGGCGGCCACGATGGGGGCCGTGCGCGAGCCGTATTTGCCTTTCACGCCGCAGTTGGACATCTTCGTCCATCGGTTGTGCGACGGGCATACCTTCGGCGAAAGCGCGTACATGTCGCTTAGCGCGGTGTCCTGGCAAATTACCGTCGTGGGCGATCCGCTCTACCGGCCTTTCCGGTTGTCGTTGGACGAGCAAATCCGCAATCTGGAGGCCGATGGCCGCCCCGAACTCGATTGGGCGCTCGTGCGGAAGGTGAACCTGCTGGTCCGGGAAGGCCGCTTCAATCTGGCGCTGCAATTTTGCCGAACCCGCCTGGCGCAACGCGAGAGCCTGGTCTTGCGCGAGAAGCTCGGCGATTTATATGCCCGTAACGAACTCTATCCCGAGGCGGGGGAGCAATACGAAAAGGCGATTAGGCAAGCCGACACCGCCGAAACGGCCCTTCGGGTGGGCGCCCGCTGGATTCTCATCCTGCGCCTGCTCGGGCAAAAGGAGAAGGCGGACCAACTGGAGGCCTCCCTTCGCGAACGCTGGAAGGGCAGTCCGATTCTTCCCTGGTTGGAGTCGTCCAAGCCATGACGCCGCCGATTTCATTCACGGATACGCATGTACACCTCGACGCCTTCAGGGACGATGGCGAGCGGGCCGCCGTGATCGAAGCGGCGCGCGCCGCCGGTGTGACCCGCTTGATCGCCATCGGCGGCAACGCCGTGGGCAACGAAATCGCGGTGGAGTTGTCGCAACAAGCCCATATCTGGGCCGCCGTGGGGTACGATCGCGATCAGACGTCCGTCGACCGCCTGCCCAACCGGCTCAACGAGTGGCTGCTCGATCCCCGCGTGGTCGCCGTTGGAGAAATTGGCCTGGACTATCACTACAGCCCCGAAACCGCCTCCGCCCAGCGGGCCTTGTTTGAGGAAATGCTCGAAATCGCCCGCCGACATGCCCGCCCGGTGGTCATTCACAGCCGGGAAGCCGACGACGACACCCTGGCCATTCTTCGGAATCACGCCCCCTTGTGGCTCGGACCTTCGGAGTGTCCGGGCGTGCTGCACTGCTATACCGGCAATCGCGCTTTTGCGGATAAGCTCCTTGAGTTGGGATTGATGATCAGCTTCAGCGGCATTATAACCTTCCGCAACGCCGACGAACTGCGCCAGACGGCGCCGGCCATTCCCGACGATCGGCTGTTGATCGAGACGGATTCTCCGTTCCTCGCCCCGGTCCCGCACCGCGGCAAGAAAAACCAGCCGGCGTATTTGGTCGCCGTGGCGGAAACCGTGGCCAGACTTCGCGGGGTGGAGCCGGCGGAATTGTCGGCTATTACGCAGCGCAACACGGACAAGCTTTTTGGACTCAAGGAAAGATTTGAACCGCTCCATTCGCGGTAGACGGTTTTGAAGATGGAAGGAATTCGATGAAAGATAAAAAAGTACGGCATGCGGTGGGCATCGATTTTGGCGGAACCTCGATCAAGATGGGGTTGGTCAACGAGCGCGGCGAAATCAAGGCCAAGCGGAAATTCAATACCAGCGAAGCTCCCTCGCAGGAGGCGTGGCTGGACAGTGTATCGAAGAACATCGAACTGATGTTCAAGGAGGTTCCGTCCGCTGAGGCGACCTTTGCCGGCATTGGGGTGGGGGTGCCGGGCTTCGTGGATTTCGATCGCGGCTTCGTCTACAACCTGACCAATGTGCCCGGTTGGACCGCTGTTCCCTTGGTCCAACTGTTGGAAAAACGTTTTGGAAAAATTGCACGGGTAGATAACGACGTCAATGCCATGGCGCTTGGCGAATGCACGTTTGGGGCGGGGCGGGCCTACCAAAATGCGGTATTCGTTACGCTGGGCACCGGCGTTGGCGGCGGCATTCTGCTTAACAACAATTTGTTCCGCGGCGCCTATTCGATGGCCGGCGAAATCGGTCATGTCTCCATCGACATGAACGGCGTCAAGTCTCCGACCGGCAAAGGCGGGTTGGAACAGTACATCGGGAATCGCCAGATTGTGGAACGCGCTGTCCGTCTGATGAACGAAGGCCGCAAATCCATCATCAAAGAGATGGCCAAGGAGGCCTCCGACGACATCACGCCCAAGCTCATTGAACAGGCTGCCCGCAAAGGGGACGCCCTGGCCCTCGAAATCTTCGACTATGTGGCCGACTGCCTGGCGACGGTATTTGCCTCGGTGACTTATCTGATTCAACCGCAGGCATTCATTGTTGGCGGCGGCGTGGCGCAGGCCGGAAAGTTTTTGTTCGAGCCGCTGCAACAGCATTTGAAGGAACGATTGAGCCCGTATTTTTCGGAACACATTGTCGTCAAGACCGCCGAATTGGGCAACGATGCCGGCATGATTGGATCGGCAACGCTGGTCTTCATGGAATAGGATCGGCAACATGCGCTTCACTCGAAAAAAGAAAACCGTTGGCTTGGCCTTGGGGGGCGGCGCCGCCCGAGGTTGGGCGCATCTCGGCGTCTTTCAGGCGCTGAAGGAAAAAGGAATCCAAGTCGATTACGTGGCCGGTACGAGTATCGGCGCCTTGGTCGGAGGGTTTTATGCGGCCGGTAATCTTGACCAACTGGTCGCGTTGGCGCTGAAGCTCGATTGGCGGCAGGTCGGCTATTATTTCTTCGAAATTTCGTTCCCGAAGGAAGGTCTCGTCGACGGCAAAAAAATTGTGGAGCTCTTTCGGCAGCACGTCAAACGACAGGATCTGCGTTCCCTGCCGGTGCCTTTCCGGGCGATTGCCACGGACGTCATGACGGGTGAAGAGGTCGTGCTTCAGGATGGGGATGTGGTGGATGCCATCCGCGCCAGCATGGCCATTCCGGGCATCTTCACCCCCGTGCGGCGCAAGACGCAGTTGCTGGTCGACGGCGGGTTGGTCAACCCGATGCCCGTCAATGTCGTGCGCCAGATGGGCGCGGATGTCGTCATTGCCGTGGATCTCAACTTCCGGTTTCCGACGGATGGGAAAAACAAGCGCCCGTCCAAAACCAGCACGCCGGTCATCGCGCCAATGGAAGTTCATGTCGAGCCCTCGAATGCCATTGTACAGAGCATGAATGCGCAGTTTCAGAAACTCGGCAATAAATTCATCAAGGCGGCGCAGGAATGGCTGGTCCGCGATAAGCCGGGCACGATTAATATTTTCGACATCCTCGGCAATTCGATCTTGATTGCCCAATCGCAAATCACCCAGGCCCGATTGCTAACCGAACCGGCGGATATTCTCATTCGCCCCGAGCTGGGCCACATCAGCTATATGGAATTCTTTCGCGCCCGTGAGGCCATGGAATTGGGATATCGTGCCGCGATGGAGCAAATCAAGATCTGACGTTTTTCCGCAGCCTGGTTTTTCTCGCCGCTCGCCCGGCCCCGTCCTTCCGTACCGCAGGAAGCCGTATTCCTGCTGTTTTATAGTCAACACCCCTGTCCCACACTTTGCAAAGTGCGGGACAGGGGTGTTTTGCTTATGAAGGGCTGTTTGATCCGCTTCGCATGGGGTGTATTCGCCTGGTTCGCCCTGTTCGACGATTACTTTATTAGCTTATTTCTGACGACTTCGGCTTTGGCTCCGGCGATGAAAACCCGCTTGTTGCGGCCGGTCTCGCCGGAGATCAATCGGAGCGTACGAGGGGGCACGTCCAGTTCGTCGGCGAGGAAATCCAGCAACGCTTCGTTGGCCTGGCCTTCGACCGGGGGCGCTTGCAGACGGATTTTCAAGGCGTCGCCGAGCACGCCTTGTACGGCATTCTTCGACGCGCGCGGCGCCGCGCGAATGCTCAGTTCAACCCCGTCTGCGGTTTGTTTGATCCAGTCCATTTTTTCCAACCATTGGAAAACTTATAGCCGATTTTTCCAATCGTTGGAAAGCTGTTTTAAGGGGAGGGGAATTCTTCGGGTGCATCTCGACTGCCGCAACAACGGACGGCGACGCCCGCCTGCAACGCTGTGCGCAGCACTGCGGGCAGGGAGCGCCGTCCCTACCTTTCTTTGCCGTGGGTAGGGCGCTCACTCCCTGCCCGCAATGCTGCGCATAGCGCTGCAGGCGGACGCTGAGCGCCTTCTTTTCCCCATACAATCTGCGGCAGTGTCGAGCTGCACCCGAATTCTTCTGAGGTTTTTGGACCGAGTTGGTCATCGTTCGCCCGATAGCTCCTGCGTCAGTTTTTTCTTATCTTAAAGAATACGATCCAAGCTTTGTGGAGAAGCAGGAAGGAAGGGCATCATGTCGGAAATCAAAATAGCCGCGAGTTCAGGCGAGGTGACTGCGCTTCCAGGCGCTATCGTTGATCAATTCAAGTCCAGGTTGGAGGGGGTTCTGATCCTGCCCAGCGAGAGCGTCTACGATGACGTTCGTGCTGTTTGGAACGGTATGATCGACCGTAAGCCGGCGCTTATTGTGCAATGCCATAGCGCCCAAGACGTGGTTGCCTGCATCAACTTTGCCCGCGACCAGGGGGTGCGTCTTTCGGTGCGGGGTGGAGGCCATAATGTGGCCGGCAGCTCCATTTGCGATAATGGATTGGTGGTGGATTTGTCGGATATGGCGGCGGTCGAGGTGGAAGCCAGCCATGAAACGGTTGTCATCGAGGGCGGAGCGACGCTCGGCGAGGTGGATCTGGCGACCTTCCGCCATGATTTGGCGACGCCGATGGGGGTGGTGACGGCCACGGGCTACGCCGGTTTGACGCTGCACGGCGGCATGGGATGGCAATTGCGCGAGCATGGACTTGCGGCGGACAACGTCGTGGGCGTGGAGATCGTCACCGCCGACGGCCGTTTGCTAAAGGCCGATGCCAACGAGAATCCCGATTTGTGGTGGGCGTTGCGCGGCGGCGGCGGCAGCTTTGGAGTCGTCACGTCTTTTCGGTCGCGCCTCTATCCAATGCCCAAAGAAGTCCTGCTTGCGGTCCCCGTTTTTTCTCTCGATAGGGCGGGGAATGTCCTTCGCTTTATGAGGGAATTCATGGCGCATGCGCCTGACAAATTGATGGTGTTGGGCGCGCTGTGGACGGTTCCGGACAAGCCGGAAATTCCGTCGCAGCATATCGGCGAGCACGCGCTGTTTTTGCTCGCCTGCTATCTCGGAGATCCGGAGGAGGGCGAGCGGGTTGTTGCCCCGTTGCGGCACTGCGAGCCGACCATCGCCGATCTGACGAGTCGCATGAATTGGCTGGGGATTCAACAATTCTTCGACGACGATTATCCCAATGGCCGCCGGTATTACTGGAAATCGACCATCGTTAACGAGCTGACCGATGCCATGATCGATGCCTTAATCGAGCATACGCTCGCCCGTCCGTCCCTGCTGACCTCCATCGACATCTGGAAGTTGGGCGGCGCGTATGGGCGCGTGGACGCGTCGGCCACCGCTTTTGGAGATCGGAGCGCGGGATTTGTGGTCAACTACGAAGCCAACTGGGAAGAGCCGGATAAGGACCAGGCCAATATCCAGTGGGCGCGGAATTCGCTGGCCAAGACCCAGTCTCTGTCCCAGGCCCGGACCTATTTGAATTTTGCCGGTCTGGCCGAAGAGGGGGAGTCGTTGTTGAAAGCGGCTTATGGAAAGAATTACGCGAGGCTGCAGGCTGTGAAGCAGACTTACGACCCGGATAATCTATTCCGAAGCCTTTTGACGATTTTTCCGCGATAGGCGGACCAATTTTTTGTTCTCCTGCAAAATCAATGGCTTACATAGGCCATTGAATAAATCTCCAGGCGCGCCGTCTCACTCCATGAAGCGATGGAAAGGAGATCTAAAATGAGAACGCGGATTTGGATGGCGGTGTTGGCGGCAGTGCTCGTTGCGGGGACCATGACTCCGGCTATGGCCTTGAACAGGGAATGGGCTGCTGCACTCGGATTTTTAGGCGGGGTGCTGGTAGCCGATTCGGTCAACAACCACTGCCGAACGGACTACCGGGAGGTGGTGGTGGAACGTCCGGTGTATGTCAACCGGGAGGTCGTGGTGGAGCGGCCGGTGTACATCGAACCGCCGGTGGAGCGGGTGATCGTTCGGGAGCCGCCGCCGTCCGGCCACTACGAGTATCAGACGCGGCAGGAGTGGGTGCCCGGCCAGTGGGTATTTGAGGAGTCGTATCATGGGCGGCTACGCCAGGTGTGGCAGCCTGGGTATTACCAGGATGTGACCGTTAAAATCTGGGTAGAGGATTACGCGGAACGGCCACGCCATAGCCGGAATCGCCGGTAAGTCATTTGAAGAGCCGGGACGAGGTCGTCCCGGCTCCATTTTTCAGACCCATCCTCGCAGTTTGACGGCTTCCGCCACGCGTTGGATGGCCACCAGGTAGGCCGCGAGCCGCATGTGGGCTTTGTGCTCATGATGCAGCTGATTTACGACGCGGTAGGCTTCGGTCATCTTGCGGTCCAACTGGCGGTTCACGTCGTCCTGGGTCCAATAGTAATTGTACAGGCCCTGCACTTGCTCGAAATAGCTGACGGTCACGCCTCCGGCGTTCGCCAAAAAGTCGGGAATGACGTGTACGCCGTTGACGTGCAGGATGCGGTCGGCATCGGGGGTGGTGGGGCCATCGGCCAGTTCGCAGACAATCTGGGCCTTGATGCTTTCCGCGTTTTCGCGGGTGATCACATTTTCGAGGGCCGCGGGATAAAGGATGTCCACATCCAGTTCGAGGATGTCCTCGTTGGCAATGGGCTTGGCATTCGGGAAGCCGATCAGGCGACCCGTCTTGCGTTTATAGTCCACAACGGCCTTGGGGTCCAGGCCGGCGGAATCGTGGATGCCGCCGCTGGTGTCGGAAACGGCGATCAGTTTGCCTCCGCCCAGAATCTCCGGATGCAGCAAAGCGGCGTATTGTCCCGCATTGCCGAAGCCCTGGATGGCAAACGTGCCGCCGCAGGGATCGACGTTCAGGGCCTTGCACGCCTCCCGTACGGCGTACACGCCTCCGCGCGCCGTGGCCTCGTTGCGGCCAAGCGAGCCGCCCAGCGCCGGCGGTTTGCCGGCGAATCCGGCCGGATGCGACCGCCCGACGATGGTTTCGTATTCGTCCAGCATCCAGGCCATAATTTGCGGGGTGGTGTAGACATCCGGGCCGGGAATGTCGCGATGCTCGCCCAATTCGCGGGCCACGCACCGCACCCAGCCGCGGGCCAGCCGTTCCTTCTCGCCCTCGGAGAGCGTCTTCGGATTGCAGGCAATGCCGCCTTCGCCGCCGCCGAGCGGAATGTCGACCACGGCGCATTTCCAGGTCATCCATGCGGCCAGCGCGCGAATGGTGTCGATGGTTTCCGCCGGATGCCAGCGGATGCCGCCTTTGTTCGGGCCGCGCGCATCGTTGTATTGGACCCGATAGCCGTGGAAGATGCGCACGGACCCGTCGTCCATGCGGACGGGAATGGTGAAGCTGTATTCGCGGCGCGGCCAGCGGAGAATGTCCTTCATGGCGGGCTCGAGCCCAAGCACCGAGGCGGCTTCGTCGAACTGGGCCTGCGCCATTTCAAATGGGTTCTGGTAATCCTGCATGATCATTTCTCCTTGTGGTTTTTGATAAAGGAACTGGCCTCCGCGGACGGGACGCGGAAATAGCAAACGGCTTTTTGTTCGACCGCATTGGCGCTCAAGGTGACGACCCGATCCTGGGCTGCGGCCTCGCGCACATCGATGACCTTCACGGTGTCGGCCCACGAGGCCGCCTCTGGGACGAGTTCCGCCAGCCGGTTCGGCGCTTTTAGAAAAAAGGCCTCATGGAGGATGTTCTTTTTTTGGCGCGGGAACAGGGCGATGTACAGCATGTTCATCTCGACCAGTTCGTTCAGGAAATGCGTGCCCAGCGAAACGTCCGGGATCAGGTTTTCGCGCATCGCGACGATCTCGCATAGAATCGAGACCCGGCTGATCTCGCCGAAGTTTACCGGGATGCCCAGCGATGGGCTGCTGGTGCCCCAGCGGCCCGGCCCGAGCAGCATGGTGATGGACGCGTCATCCGCGGGGGCGAGGCGGTTGATCTTGCCGATGAGATGGGCCACCTCATACCGCGCCTGGATGGGCAATGCGCCGTAGGCCGAAGGGACGACATAAATAAAGCGATCGATGTCCAGGATGCGCCCCTGGCCGATGACGGCGCCGTGCGCTTCGAGGATGCGATCCTCGTCGCGGATGTCCACCTCGGGCACGCGGATGACTTCCGCGCCTTGAACTTGCAGCGGGCGGCATTGCAGCAGGTTGATGGTGTAATGCTTTTCGTTGAGAAAGTTGGCCGCAAATTCGATGTCCACGGGATATTGATAGGCTTCGTGGAGGAGGCGCAGCATCTCCCGGAGGCGGTCTACAAAGTCGGTGGAGGAGAGCAGTTCGTCAAACGTCAGGATGCGGTGCGTCGGGTCGCTGTTGCCGTCGTGCGAGGCTTCCTGCGAGGCGAAAAGATCGAGCGGAAAATCGGACGGCTCTTCCAGCAGATCGCTGAAATAACCGGACGTCAGTTGGTTGCTTTGCAAGTCCAGGTAGTCCACGCGGCGCTGGGCGTATTGGCAGACTTCGTCGAAGTTGGCTTCCGGGCGGCGCTCCGGGGCGTTGAGGGCGACGAGCCGGGTGTAGTCGTCGTCGGCGCGGTCCACGGCGCGGGTGCCCAGGCCGAAAACGAGCCGGACCACGCCGGCCTTGGGATCGATGTATTCGTTCCAGGCATAAGGATTGAACGAGAACCCGACGCCGGCTACCTGCGGATAGAACTTCTTGCCCTGGATGGAGCCCGAGACGCGCATTACCAGCAAGGCCATCTGCTCGTCGCGGTCCAGCATGTTCCGCTGCGCCCGGTAGCGCAGGGCTTTTTCGCTCAGGGTGCTGGCATAGATTTCCCGGACCGCTTGCAGAAACTCCTCCAGCCGTTTTTCGCGCGAGCCCTGGTTGACGCAAAAGACGCTGTCGTACTTGCCGGCAAAGGCATTGCCGTAGTTGTCTTCGAGCAGGGAGCTGGACCGGACAATGAACGGCGATTCGCCGAAGTAGTCGAGCATCTCGCGGAATTGCTCGACCGTGTAATCCGGGAAAACTCCCTTCATGATCAATTCGCGCGCCTCGGCGGCCCCTTCAAGAAAAGTCTCCGGATCCTGCTGCTTTTGCCGAATCCACCAGATCTTATTGCGAACCAGAAATGTGTAGAAAACATCCGATCCGATAAAAAACGAATCGTGCGTTTCGAGCAAGTCGCGGAATTTGGGCTCGGTCTTCTGTAGAATGGCGCGGGCAATCAACATGCCGACGGCTTTGCCGCCGATCAACCCGATGCCGATCATCCGGTCGTGGATGCTGAAAATATCCTCCAGGGTGAGGTAGCGGGAGATCAGCTTGAGCATGCCCTCGTCGTGCGACAGGACCATCCGGCTGAGGCGCTCGAACAGGTCCCTCTCGACTTCCGGGGGGCACTGTCCGGCTTTGATCTGCTCGTACAGGGTCTCGGCTTCGGAAAAAATGCGCCGCCAGAAACCGCGGCGGTTGTCGGTGCGCAGGCCCGGCCAGCGGGAGGAGACCAACAGCTTGGAGACAATGGCGCTGGCGGTGACCGGTTTGAATTCGTCGCCTTCCCAGGCGTGGATCATGTTCATCGCCGACGTGGAGCGATATTGCACCTTGATGGGGCGGATGTAGAGGTGGTCCTCGTGCCGGAATACGTCCAAAAGGAATTGGGTCGTCTCCGTGATCGGCCGCAATGCAAACGAGGCGTGATAATTCCGATAGATGGCGAAATAGGTTACCGTTTCGAGGTCCAGCAGCCGGGGGCAGGTCAGCATGAAAAAGTTGCCGAGCATCTGGTCGGAGCACCAGGTCGAGGCCAGTTCCGAAAGGCAATCGAACACATAAATCGCGCCCCGGCCGGCCTCGCCGATGACTTGATGGACCTCGGTCGTAAAGCTTTCGAATCCCAGTTCGGGGCGGGGCCGGTGAATCTCGGCGCCGAAATCGTCTGGCAGCAGTTGCGGATGCGTGGCGAACCGAAAGTAAATCAGTTTTCGGTCCGAGGCGCGCGCGGCCGCGGCATAGGGTTTCACCAGCGCGAGATAATCGTCGGTCGACTCGACTTGCCAGACGATGTTGTCGCCGGGCATGACTCCCTTGAGCACCTGGTCAAGGCCGGGCAGCCCGGTGGTCAATGAAGAAGCTTCGTTTTGCAGCTTATCGCTCATCGTTTTCGCCATATTGTAGTTGAGTTGCCATCTCTATTTTAGCTTCAAAACAACAGGCGCGAAAGTGTTTCTTTTGATGAAGAGCCTATTTCGACGGTATTCTTTTTCCTAATCCTAATCTTAATCGTAATCTTAATCATAATCTCTCTTTCTTCGAACTGATCTGGGATTAAGAAAGATTAAGATTAAGATTAGGATTACGATTAAGATTAAGAATCGGCGCTACGCAAAAAAGGGCGGCCCCCCTGCGGGACCGCCCTTTTTGCCGTCCTGCGACGAGGGATTAGACCAGTCCCTGATCGAGCATGGCGTCGGCGACTTTGACGAAACCGGCGATGTTGGCGCCGATGACGTAGTTGCCCTGATGCCCGTATTCCTTGGCGGTGTCATGGCAGGCATTGTGAATGGCGACCATGATGCCGTTCAAGCGACGGTCCACTTCTTCGCGGGTCCAGGCGAGCCGCATCGAATTCTGGCTCATCTCCAGCCCGGAGGTGGCCACGCCGCCGGCGTTGGCCGCTTTGCCCGGTCCGTAGAGGATCTTGCTCTCGATGAAGTGATCCACGGCCGCCGGCGTGCTCGGCATGTTGGCGCCTTCGCTGACCACGTAGCAGCCGTTCTTGACGAGCGCCTTGGCGTCGTCGCCCGAAATTTCGTTCTGCGTGGCGCTCGGGAAGGCGCATTGGCAGGGGATGGACCACGGACGTTGTCCGTCGAGATATTCGCTCTTGAACTTCTCGGTGTATTCCTTGATCCGGCCTCGCTTGACGTTCTTCAGGTTCAGCACCCAGGCGAGTTTCTCGGCGGTGATGCCGTCCTTGTCGTAGATGGTGCCCGCGGAGTCAGACAGGCTGACGACCTTGGCGCCCAACTGATTCAGTTTTTCCACCGTGTATTGGGCCACATTGCCCGAGCCCGAAACCGTGCAGACCTTGCCCTTGAAGGTTTCGTTGCGCGTCTTGAGCATTTCCTCGGCAAAGTACACCGCGCCGTAGCCGGTGGCTTCCGGACGAATCAGCGAGCCGCCCCACTTCAAGCCCTTGCCCGTCAGCACGCCGGTAAATTCGTTCGTCAGGCGCTTGTACTGGCCGAACATGAAGCCGATTTCCCGTCCGCCCACTCCGATGTCGCCGGCCGGCACGTCCGTGTCCGCGCCGATGTGCCGATACAGTTCCGTCATGAAGCTCTGGCAGAAGCGCATGACTTCCGCGTCAGATTTGCCTTTCGGATCGAAGTCCGACCCGCCCTTGCCGCCGCCCATCGGCAGCGTGGTCAGGGAGTTCTTGAAGACCTGCTCGAAGCCCAGGAACTTCAGGATGCTTTGGTTGACGCTGGGATGGAAGCGCAGGCCGCCCTTGTAGGGGCCGATCGCGCTGTTGAATTCGAAACGGAAGCCGCGGTTGACCTGGACTTGGTTCTTGTCGTCCATCCAGGGCACGCGGAACATGATTTGCCGTTCCGGTTCCACGAGGCGTTCCAGAATGCGGGCGTCTTGATACTTCTTATGACGCTGAATGACCGGCTCCAAAGATTCCAGGACCTCGCGCACCGCTTGCAGAAACTCCGGTTCTCCTGCGTTGCGCCGTTCGACGATGTCGATCACGTCATGAATGTAGCTCATTTGCTCTTCCTTTCTCTTGATGGCTGTCGCGTGAAAAGTAACGGTAATAACTAGCCGTAATTTGAGGGAACCATTCGGCATGATCAAATAAAATTAGCTTTAAACATGAAAACAATCGGATCAATAATACGGCAATATTGCCGTAATAAAGAGATTGCAGGATCAATCGATTCTTGAGAGATTGTGGTTGGTTCTGCCGTATTTGCCTTGATCATACGGCAGTTTTAAACGGCAAGGCCGGCGGAAGGAATAGGGTGGTAATGACGCAACAAAACCAGAGCGTGAAGCTGGACATCTTGAAGACGCTGTTGAGCCTGGATGGTCCGGCGGGCGCTTCGCGGATTACCGATCGGCTGCTATCTTCCGGCGCCGACCTTCAACCGCGAACGATTCGCTACTACCTGCTGCAAATGGATCGCGAGGGTTTGACGCGCTTCGTCAGCCGCCGCCGCGGCCGCGAAATCACCGATCGCGGTCGCGCCGAATTGGCCCATGCCAACGTGCTTGAGAAAGTCGGCTTCATTTCCTCCAAGATCGATTCGCTCGGCTATCGGATGTCGTTTTCGCTGGGTACGGGGCAGGGGACGCTGATCGCCAATGTCTCGACGATTCACAAGAGCTACTTGTTGCGGGCGCTGGAGGACATGAAGCCGGTGTTCAGCCGCCGGTTGGGCATGGGCAGCCGGATTGCCGTGGCGCGCGAAGGCCAGACGCTCGGTGGTTGCGTGGTTCCCCGCGATTCCGTGGCGTTCGGCACGGTGTGCAGCGTGACGGTCAACGGCATCCTGCTCGACGAAGGCATTCCCGTCGTCTCGCGCTTCGGCGGGCTGATGGAAATCCGCGACGGCAAACCGATCCGGTTTGTGGAACTGATCGAATATCAAGGCACCTCGATCGATCCGCTGGAATTTTTCATCAAGGCGAACATGACCCGCGTGCGCGAGTGCGCCCGGAGCGGTTCGGGCCTCATCGGCGCCAGCTTCCGGGAGATTCCCGCCGCGGCCATCGACGACGTGCATCGCATTCGCAAGGACATGGAGAAATACGGCTTGGGCGGCATCCTGGCCATCGGCCGCCCGGGCCAATCCTTGTTCGACATCCCCGTGGCCGCGGGCCGGGCCGGCATGGTCGTGACCGGCGGCATGAATCCCGTGGCCGCCATCCACGAAACCGGCGCCCGCATCACCATTCAATCCCTTGCCGGCTTAGATGACTTCAAAGCCTTCCGCTCCTTCCAGGAACTGCGCGACCGGTATCCGGGCTAGAGCCCGTAGCCGCCGCCGTAAGGCGGTGGTGATTTGGGCTCCACGAACGCCCTCGTCTTCGCCCGCCTGCGCACCTGCCCGCAATGCTACGCATAGCGTTGCAGGCGGGTCGCTACGCGAAGCGTTGCGGGCAGGGAGAAGCCGGGCCGCCTTTTATGATGCAGTCGCTTACGGCCCATTGCGCAGCCGGAAGAACGAGCGATCGCGCTGAAGCGGCAGTTCGTAATGCAGTTGGCCGTTGGTTCGTAAGGCGGCGGGCTCGTTTTGCCAGGTTGGGTGCAGTTCGAGGTTGGTGGTCGATTCCAGCAGATAGTCCGTGCAGGACGCGGGCAGATAGACGTTCATGAAGGTCCCTTGCAGGGCCGTGCCGGTCATCCGGGGCGATCCCGGCAGGATGATCACCAAGAAGGTGGTGGTCGCCGAGTTTCCGGCAAAATCCGTTGCGACGCATTGCGCCGTGTTCGTGCCGGGCGCGAAGACGCTGCCTGACGGCGGGGAATAGGCGAAGGTAATTTCCGGATCGATGGCGTCGGTTGCGCTCAGCGAGTAGAAGACGGATAGGCCTTCGGAAAGATTCGTGGAGCCGGTCCATAACGCGATCGGGCTCGCGGCCTGGAATAGCGGCGGTTGCGTGTCGGGCGCGACGCCGTCGGTGGTCGCGACGACGGACATCTCGCTCAAGTTGTCCGCGGCATCGAAGCTGAACACAGCGGCATAGACTGGATTGACGAGGCCGGGATCGAAGGCGACCCGTTGTACGTGTCCGGAGCGGGGCGTCAGCTCCGGGCCGATGGCCTGGGCCGCCCACCAGTTCATGGAGCCGGCGTTGGTGGTGGTTTGAGCCGTAATGGGCCGATCGGCCCAGACGATGTGATAACGGACGGCATCCGCCGGCGCGAGCCATTTCACCAGCACGCGCCCGCCGCCGGGCACTGCTTGTACTCCGGCGGTCGTGGGTGGGGGATTGGTGTCTGTCCGGATAGTGTTTTTCACATACAGGTAATAGCGGCTTTCGAATTGGCCGTGCCATTCGTTGAACTCGCCGTAGGGCGTTTCGCCGCCGTTGATGCCGCCATCGAAATAGTCTTCAAGCTGAGTCCAATAAACTTTTTTGCCGGTATGCCAATAGTACCAGGCTTGCGGATCGACCAGCGTCAGTCCCGTTCCGCTCGAACTGCCCGCGCCGCCATCTCGCGCATTGAAGTAGAAAGGAAAATTTCCAAAGCGAAGATTCCATTCCGCAAGGCCGGAGAGATAGTTAAATCCTTCCGCGTAGGCTTGCCGGTCCCAGTCTTTGACCTCCTCCAGATAGTCGATGACGCTGCGCATGAGATAGCCCGTCTGGAAACCGCCGCCCTCGCTTTCGCGCTCAGGCAACTGATCGCCATAGAGGCGATCCTGATCGGGGCGCAGGTAGTCGCGGAGGTAGGCGCGGAACTTCACGAGGAGGTTGGTGTCGCCCGTTACGCGGTAGGCTTGCATCGCGTGGTTCAGGCTGTGCCCGATGGCGCGGCTGGTGTAGTCGGGCCACGGATCGAGTTGCTCCAGGCGCACGAGCCGGAATTGGGCGACAAAACGATACCAGTCGCGGATCCACGGATTGCCCGAGCAGAAATACGCCTCGGCCACGTGATAGAACCAGCCGTGCTCGTCGTCGCGCGCATAATAAACCGGCGTCTCCTCGCTGGTGTTGGCTAAAGGCGGTGCAGCCAATGCGGAAATGCCATGCCCTTCGAAGATGCGCCACCGCCCTCCGCAATAGGGGTTTTCCGTCAGTTGCAGGAGAGGCCAATCGTCCTCGTGGCGGTATTGGGTCATCCACTCGGGCCGCGTATTGAGTTCCGCCAAGGCCTGATTCTGATCGGCAAAATAGTCGGCCGGCGCTTCGGTGGCGATTACCTTCGCGCCGCTGTACGGCCAGCCTCCGGGCGTGCAGGAGGCCGCCCGATAGCCCGGCTCCGGATCGCGAAAGATCGACCAGTTGAAGGCGTACGTTGCCCCGGTAAAACACAGGAAGTCATAGGTCGGCTGTGGATCGTCGGAGGGAATCGGCAGTTCTTCATCCGGAGGCAGGACGCCGCCCAGATCAAGCGTCGCCTGGGTTTGCCGTTGCCAGTCGCGCGAAACAACGACCACCGGCGGGAATTGGAAGGTGCGCGCCAGGGCGGTCAGATTGCTGTCGGCCACGGACGGCCCATGAAAATAGAGCAGGGTTTCCTTGACGACATGCTGCATGTCTTCCAGCCAGTAGAGTCCGGTGCCGCCGAACGCGGGCGGGGCCGTATCGGGATGCTGATAGAACTGCTGGCTCCAGCTTGGGAACAATTGCAGCGACAGCATATTTTGTGTATTCGCTTGAAGCCCGTTCGGCCACATTTCCCAGAAATGCCGCACGACCGCCGTTACGCCGCGTTGGCCGTCGCGGATGTCGATGAAACCCTCCGGGCCCGCGCCATCCGGGTAGTTGGTCGAGTAGAGCGTTTGCCCGTTGCTCAATCGATAAATCCGCATCGCGTTGTGCATTTCCTGGGCTTGATAAACGCCGTTGGTGTTGATGACGGAAAACGCGGTGGTTTTTCCTGTCCCGAAGCGCACCGTGGTAGGCGACGTGAGGTTCACCCGATAATCGAGGCGCATATCTTCGAAATAGAGCGGCCAGGACCGCACGACGTTTTTCGCGGAGTTTTGGAGTTGGTAATCCACTTGCAGGAACGGCTGCCCGGCATAGGCGTAAACCCGCGCGGCAAAGCCGTGCGGGTGGTTGTTGGTGTCCGTAAAATAAGCCGGCGATTCGATGCGAATCACCGCCCGCAAAGGCCCCGTTTCCTCGATGTCGAGGGTCACATTCGTGCGATCGTGATCGTACTGCGTCGCGCCCGCGCCGTTGCGCGGCACGAAGACGCCGCCGTTCTGGGCATGCGGCGCGAGAATCTGTTCTTCCTCCGTGAACTGCTGGTCGCCGTTCTGATCCAGCCAGACCGCCTCCAGCAGGCGGCCGCTTCCCCGGGAGATCGTGCAACGCAGAGGGCCGGTCGCCAGCACGATGTTGCTGGGCGTGTCGACGACGCTTACGGCTTGCGCCGGCAGTACCGGAGTCCCGTCGCGCAACGTGTAGACGGCATTGGAACCGGCCTGGACCGACGGTTGGAAATGTACCCGCACATGACGCAGGCTGTCATCCGCCCGCCACCGCTCCAGCGCCTCGCACTGGCTCGCAACCGCCTGACCCGTCGGGCCGGAGATCGTGAAGTTTGTCGTGTCGAAAAATTGTCCGCGGGGCAGGGGGACTACGGCCGAGACCGGATATCCGCCAGATCCCACCCCGGCGTTTTCCTTGACCGTGAGCGGCGCCTCCAAGGCCTCGAGCGATGAAATGAACATACATCCCACGAGTACAACCGCGATGGTTAGTCGGAATTTCATAAGCTTCATGTGCCCATCATACGCTAAAACGGGATGAACTGTTATACGCCTTATGCGCCGCTACTCTTATTATTGGGTTTATCGGTTCGTGAGCGTGCCAGCCTTGCTCACGACCTCATTTTGAGTTTGGAAGACCCCTCCAGTTTGGAGCTCAGCGCCGAACAGGAAGCCGAAGTTCAACGGCGTGTCCAAATGGTTCGGGAAGACAAGGCAACGGGGCGATCTTCCGATGAGGTCTTTGTTGATATCAAGGCTAAATACCGATGACGACTCCAGTCGTGATCCTTCACGAAGCTGAAGTAGAACTTTAGGAAGCGGTTGCGTATTACGAAGACAAAACTCCAGGCCTTGGCTTGGATTTCCAGGCTGAAGTTGAACGAGCTGTCCAAGCCATACGACAAGCTCCTGAGCGATGGCCTCTTCGTGACGACGGAACGCGACGATATCTCACACGTCACTCAGATCTGGATCATTGCCTTTGCTCACTGCAAAAGAAGCCCTGGCTTCTGGTCGGATCGAAGGTCGTCAACCCTTCTGTAACGAATGGGTTGTGCGGTCAGAGGACTGTCTACTGGAATGGGCTCTTGTAAACGGAGGCTTTGTCCAGTTGGGTTTCCAGGTCGTTTAAGATGCCTTGGGCCACCGTGCCCGGGATGGCGTTGTCCTGTTGCAGTTTGGCTACGGTGTCCCGTTCGGCTATGAGCGCCGCTCGTCTGACGATACGGTCTTGAAGGTCATGGAAAATTACAGGGTACTCGCGGGCGAGGGCTTGAGTCTGTTCCAAGGCTTGATGGGCCGTCGATTGATAATGAGAGCGGCATTCCTCCGTCATGCTTTCGGAGGCCCCGCACAAAGGAGCGAAACGGGGCAATTCCGCCAGTACGGCGTTTCCGCTCATGCGCACAGCGCCCGCCAACTCGAGCTTAATCACCCGGTCGCGCACGATCCGTAACTGCGTCCAGGCGGCGTTGGGAAGCAGGCGTTCGAACAGGCTGGTCGTCAACACTCGCACTCGCAGCATCACGGGATTGCTGGGCACATGCGGCGGGGGAATTTCGCCTTTGAGAATCAGCCCGCGCCGCACCTCCGTTCGATAATCCATCTCTCGAAACGTGTTTTCCGAAAGGAAGCCCTGTTCGAAAAGCAGGACGTTTGCTTTTCGTTCGACGGCGTTGGCTTGCAGCCAGAGGGTTGTCCGGCGCACCCGGTCGATATTCGACGGGCTGTTGCGCGTTTCGTTCAACTCCCGCATGGTGGAATCGATGGCGGCGCGGTATTGCTCCCGCAACTTCTGCAAATTTTCTTCAGCGGGTTGCCAAAACCGCTTTTCGACGGCGTCGATGCGGTGCAAACCGCCTTGAAAGGCCGCTTCCAAGGCCGTCAGTCGGGCAATGCGGTCCACCAGCGTGGGCTTATTCATTTTCAGGCGCGTCATCAGCCATTTGATCGTGGTTCCCTGTACCAGCAGGGTGAAGAGCACGACGCCGAGGGTAAGCTGAATGATCAGGCTGCGTCCTGGGAAATCCCAGGCCAGACTGCCCGCCAATCCGATCGGCAAGGCGCCGCGCAGGCCGCCCCAGAACATGACCGCCTGGTTCTTCCAGTCGATGGGTTCGGCGCGGGGCAGGCGGTTCAACAGCGGCACCAACAAAAAGACGATAAGCGCACGAGACGCCATGATGGCAAAAACCGCCGCCGCCACATAACCCAGCAAACGGGGAATCGATCCGAGGTCGCGCGCGAGATAAGTTTCCGTCAAGCCCAGCAGCAGGAAGATGAAGCTGTTGGCCACGAACGAGGCATAGCCCCAAAATTGATGGAGATATTGCCGCACCTCGGGCGTCAGGCGCGTGGAGCTGTAGTAATTCACCACCATGCCCGCGCCGACGGCCGCCATGACGCCGGACAGCTCCATATAATAATTGGCCAGGATAAAGGCGGCATAGGCCACCACGGTCGAAAACGCGATTTCAATCAGCGGATCGTTGCCGGCCATGCGGATGATGAGAATCATGAGATACCCGATGATCGCGCCCACCAGCGTGCCGCCCGCGAAGACCACGACGAAATTCAGAGCCGAACTCGCCAGGACGCCGGCCGACCAGGCGCCGCCGGCCACGATGCCCATGACAATATTAAAGGCCACAATCGCGGTCGCATCGTTGAAGAGGCTTTCTCCGTCGACCAGCATCGTCAGCCGGCGCGGTGCGCCCAGCTCCTTGAACAGGGCAATCACGGCCACGGGATCCGTGGCGGAAATCAGCGCCCCAAACAGCATGGCGCTGCCGATGCTCAGCGGCGTCAGCCAGGCGATAATGAGACCCGTCACCGCCGTGGCGAGCACCAGCCCGGGCGCGGCCAGCGTGAGCACCGGGGTGAGGTTTTTCAAGAGCAACCGGCTGTCGATATGGATGGCCGCATCGAAGATCAGGGTCGGCAACAGAATGTACAGGATGATATTGGGCGTCAGGTGAATGTGCTGCATCACCTTCAACATGCGAATCTGGTCGCCGAGCACGAATAGAAGTATTCCCACCAGGACCAAGCCGATCGTGTAAGGAAATTTGATGCGGCGAAACAAAATCGCCGAAAAAGAAGCCGCTAATAACAAACCAATGATGCCGCTGATGACTGAAATGGGAATGTCATTCATAAGTCGAATCCTACACAAGCGGGTTTTCGAAAACGAACGTTTTTTGCAGCCGGCTTTTGTTTCGTCCTGTTCGTAGGCCGCCAAGTGGGCATGAAATTCCATGGCCGAATGGTCTTGTTTTGGAGCCGGGACGACCTCGTCCCGGGCCCTTTGGGGTCAGCCCTGTGTTTAGAGGTTAGCGGACAGATTGATCGCAGGCGGTCATTGATGTTTCTCGTCGGCAGAGGGCGTAAATCAACCGCACGCAAGTAAATTCGCGGTGGTATTTCGATTTGCGGTCGGTTGTTGAGCGCTCAAGTCCTGCGGGTGGGTTCTGGATTTTCCAACCATTGGAAAAAATGGAGCCCTGTTTTCCAATGGTTGGAAAAAACGATGGGAGCATTGTTCGCTGTTTATGCCTCCTATGCGGAGAAGGACGATTTGCCGCTTGTAGGTCAATTCCATGATCCGGTAGTCTGACGTACATGAAACAACTTCTCTTGTCCCTGATGATGACGGTTCTGCTCATGGGCGGCGTGTCGTGTAAGGAAAAGGATACGGCCTTCCATATCGATCTGGTGAAGTACATTGAAAACTCCTACACGCAAAGCTTTGAAGAGAGTTTGCAGGAGGGGCTGAGCGCCGCCGGGTTGGTCGCCGGCCGGGATTACCGGCTGAAAACGCGATCGGCGCAAGGGGACATGTCGACGCTGAGCATGCTGATCGACGCCGCCGAGAGTTCCAAAACGGATCTGCTCATCACGTTTCAGGCCCCGACGCTGTACACGGCCATTCAGCGGGCGCCCTCCGTCAACAAGGCGTTCACCTTGTTGCAGAATCCATTCATCCTGGGGGCCGGACAATCGGATGCCGACCACATGGCCCGTCTGACCGGCATGTATCTGGTTCCGCCCTTTGAGGAGTTGTTTGGGATGATGGAGGAATGCAAGCCGTCCATCCGGACGGTTGGAGTCATCTACGATTCCGGCAATGACGATTCCGTGTACCGGAAAAACGAGCTGGAGCGATTTGTAAACGCCAGGGGCATGCAGTTGGCGACCGTGCCTTACACGGCCCAGCATGAAATCGCCACGGCGGCCGAGGCCCTGATGGCTTCCCATCCGCAAGCGGTCATGCACTTGCAGGATCCCGCGCAGGACGTCACTTTTCCGGCGCTCTTCAAAAATGCATCGCGCCGGAAGCTTCCCGTGTTCTCCGTGGTCTTCAACATGGAGCGAATCGGCGCGGTCATCGCCTGTTCCACCGACCGCAAGGAGATTGGAGACCAGTTCGCGCAAATGGTCGTTCGCATCGTACAGGGCGCCGATCCGTCTCTCATGCCGTTCGAAAATGACCGCGCACTAAGAAAACGCACGGGCTATAATCGCACCGTGGCCGCCGACATCAAACTGACTCTTCCCGATTCGTTGATCAACCCGGCCCGGTAAGCCGATGCGATCCCATAGGCTTCTGATCGGATCGCGCTAAGATGAACACCCTATCGCGTTGAACGCGCGAGGGTTATTGTTCATACTGAAAAAATGCAGGCTGCAAATCGGATGGACTGCGTTGAGCGTTAAAACAAGCTTCGAGGTCTGGATGATGAACGAACAGGACAAAGACGGCCAAGATTGCATAGAAGAAACACAGAGGCAAGATGCGTCTGGATTGGGCGAGAGCACGATGAAGGTGAGCGTTACGCGCGTTCTGAGCGTGACGGACAAGGTTGACGTCCAGGAAGATGGGGGCGGGGAGGCGGTCGAAACGGTTTTCGAAGCGGGAGAGTACGAGCTGGGCGAAGTGCTGGGTAAGGGCGGCATGGGGGTGGTGTACGAAGCTCATGACATGACCTTCGATCGCAAAGTGGCCATGAAGGTCATGTTGGGGGAGATCAACTCCAACGATCAGGATCGCGAGCGGTTCGTTGAAGAGGCGCGGATTACGTCGCGGCTGGAGCATCCGAACATCGTGCCTGTGCACGAGATGGGGAACGATCGGAAGGGCAATGTCTTCTTTACCATGAAGCGGGTGCAGGGGCTGACGCTGACGGATGTGCTCAATCGGTTGCGCAAAGGGGATACCAAGACCATCGACGAATACCCGCTAAGCCGTTTATTGTCGGTTTTTCTCAAAGTATGCGACGCGGTATCCTTCGCTCACTCGCGCGAAGTCGTACATCACGATTTGAAACCCGGCAACATCATGGTGGGGGACTATGGCGAGGTGCTGGTGCTCGATTGGGGGCTGGCGAAGGTTATCGATAAGCCCGGCGGGGAACACGCCGTGATGTTGAACGGCGAAACCATGCTCGTGCATACGGATGAGGTGGGCTCCGATTTGCGAACCATCACGGGAACCGCCGTGGGAACGCCGGGATTCATGGCCCCGGAACAGATTTCTCCCTCTGCGCGAAAGGACGACAAGCGGGCGGATATTTATTCGCTGGGCGCCATTCTGTACAGCATTTTGACGCTGCGGGCGCCTTCGGCCTCCGGCAGCTTGCAGGAAGTGCTGCGCAAGATCATTAACGGCGAAATTGCGGCGCCCACCGCGTTCAACCCGGTGGCGGCGCCGACCGGTCCCGTGCGGGCGCCGTTGAATCCCTTGCCTCCGGACGGACGAGATATCCCTTTGTGTCATTGTCCGACGGGCCGAATACCCGGGACGTTGTCGGACATTGCCATGAAGGCCATGGCTTGCCGTCCGGAAGAGCGCTTTCCGACGGTCAGGGATTTGCAGCGCGAAATCGAGGCCTATCAGAGCGGTTTGACGTGGAATCTGGTGTTGGAGGACGACTTTAGCGATCCGCACGTGGATGCGCGATGGGATATTTGCGGCGAGTGGGCATGGCGCGACGGCGAGCTGCGTCTTTACGGCGGGGAACCGCAGTTTTTGATGTTGAAGCAGCCGTTGAGCGGCGACGTGCGCATCGATTTCGAGTGCCGGATCGAAAGCGTCTTTTTGAACGATGTCGCGTGCTTTATGAGCGCGGTGCGCTCCCGGAACCTCAAGGATATTCCGGCCAGCGGCTATGAGTTCAAGTATGGCGGATACGAGAATTCGGCCAATGTGCTGTCGCGTTCGGACACGAAGCTATGGAGCGAAGCGGCGGCGCCTCTGGACAAGGGGGTTGCGTACAGCGTGCGGGCCGAACGCGTGGGCGGACATTTGCGGATGTCGGTGAATGGACGGGAAGTGTTCAATGTGGTGGATCCCGATCCGCTAAGCGGCTCCGAACGAACTGCGGCAGGCCTGCTGGGCTGGTTGACCGACAGCCGGTATACCCGCGTCCGGGTCTACACGTTGGGAACGCCCTGGAAGGCGGACCTGCTGGATACCGCGGACCGGCATTTGCAGAAGGGTCACTATATTACAGCTTTGGATTTGTACGAAGAAGTGGCCGATTCTTCCCCCGACGCGGTGCGCTTGGCGCGCGCGCAGAAGGGCGCCGTTGCGGCGCGCACGCGGCGCCAGATGCACGAACGCCTTCCCGAATGGCGTGCCCGGCTTCAAGCGGCCTGGCCGGGGGCGCCTGTGGACGTGCGCATGGACAACAACGGACTGACCGTGGATATTTCCAGAGGCGGCCTGGTCTCCCTGGAGCCCTTGCGGGAGTTGCCGGTCACCACGTTGTACTGCGCCTACAACCGGATCGCCGATCTGTCGCCGTTGCAAGGCAAGCCGCTGGTCACATTGAACTGCAACGGCAATCCGATTGCCGATCTGGGGCCGCTGCACGGCATGCCTTTGCAGACGCTGCTGTGCGAAGGCTGTCCCATCGAAAGCCTGGAACCGTTGCGCGGCATGCCGTTGACCATGCTGAATTGCGGCGGGGGCCGGCTGAGCAATGGGCTGGAGCCGTTGCGGGGGATGAAGCTGACGTGGCTGTGTTGCTGGGGCTGCGGCATCGAAAGCCTGGCGCCGCTGCAACACATGCCGTTAACGGGGCTCTACGCCGACGGCAATCAAATCGAAGATCTCTCGCCGCTGCTCAAGATGCCCTTGCGAACGCTGATCATCAGCGGCAATCGCGTACGCGATCTTTCCCCGCTGCAAGAGCTGCCGTTGACGGGCCTGCATTTCCCCGACAACCGGGTCGAGGATCTCTCTCCGCTGAGGACGCTGCCGTTGACGCTGCTGAGCTGTCAGAACAATGCGATCGCCAGCCTGGCTCCGGTGCAGGACATGCGGCTGGCGACGCTGACATGCGGGAACAACCAATTGCGCAATGTGGGGTCGTTGATCAAGCGCCCGCCCGCCAACTTCTTCTATGACTGCCCGAGCATCCCGGTGCAGGAACTGGAGTGGATGCATCAGTTGTGGTCGCGCGATTTTCGTTTTGCCGCGCACGCGTTGTATGCGGAAACCTTGCTGGCTTGCCGGGCGGACAACGTGAAGAGGCTGCGGAAGCTGGCGCGCGAATACAACGGAAAGCATTATCTCTTTGTGCCTCGATTCCTGTCGTGGTCCGATGCTCGCGCTTTTGCGGAGCATTGCGGCGGGCGTCTGGTCTTTATTCCCAGCCGAGAGGTGAACGACTTCCTGAACGCCATGCTGCCGCAGGGCAGTTGGTTCTGGATCGGTTTGGAAAATCGGGACGGCGTCTTGCAGTGGACCCACGGCGAGCCGTGCGACTTCCGCATGTTCCTCGATCCGCTTCGCGAGCAGACGCCAGGGCCGAAGGTGTTCTTCAACGGCAACTGGACCTGCGAAGTGCACCCGAGGGCGCACAATGGCTTCATGCTCGAATGGGATGCCTAATCCGGCTTTGAGCGGGCTAAAGGCTGTCGAGGATCTGGACGAGATTCGCGAGCGCTTCTTTGGCGGAAGCGGGGCGGTCTTCCGGGTCCCGGTTCATGAGCTTCATGACCCAGTCCGTCACCGCGGCGGGAAGATCGGGGCGTAAGGAGTCCAAGAGCTCGAATTCGTGGAGCAGATGGCTCTTCATAATTTCTTCCGTACTCTTTCCGCCGAATGCGTGCTGTTTTGTCAGCATGAAATAGTAAACGCACCCGATGGCATAGAGGTCGGTCCTGAAGTCGGGAGGTTTCTGCTGGAGTTGCTCCGGGGCGATGTAATGAAGAGACCCGTAAATTTTGTTGCGCTTCACGAAAGGGTTATTGATCTGCTGTTCGAGAATGTCCACCAGTCCAAAGTCCAGGATTTTATAGAGAAGATAGTCGCTGGGCAGGCGGGTGACCATGATGTTGAAGGGTTTGATGTCGCGGTGGATCAGGTCTTTTTCATGTGCCGCGATGAGCCCCCGCAAGGTCTGGATGGCCGCGTCGGTAAAGGAGTTCAGGTCGTACTTGAAGTTATTTACAAAAGTCCCGAGGTTTTCCCCGTCGATAAATTCCATCACGATATACGGACCTTGCTCATCGGTGCCGAAGTCGTAGACGGAGAGAATATTGGGATGTTGAAGGGAGGCCAGGGATATGGCTTCCCACCACAAGTCGTCCACTTTGGTGACTTCGTCCGCGTTTTCCTGGTCGAGTCGCTTCAAAGCCGCTTGGCGTTGCAGTTGTTTATCCCAGACTTTGTAAATAGTGCCAAACCCGCCCCGATGCATGACGCCCTGAATTTCATACCTGCCCGTCACGCCCAAGCTCTGCTCTTTTTCTTCAGACACAAGTGCACTCCTTTATCTGGCTGCTCACATGCGCACGTTTAAAAACGTCTCAAACGGCAATGAGCCAAATCAACCCAATAGCACTCTTCTGCGTTAAAATACGTATATCTGGTAACGGCCCAGAAAGTAAATGCATTTTTTACGAAACGATAGGGCCAGGCGTGATTCCGCATCATGCGACGTCGCGAACAGGGCGGCCCTATGACGGTGAAATATGCCGTATTCCCGGAGTGTACTTGGATGGTTTATTGATGGCCGTCGGTCAGGTCGGCGCCGGACAGAATCCGATGAATGGCGTTGGTGATACCGGGCGACAATTCGCGCGCAAGTTGGGCTTCCAGCGTTGCGCGGTTGGCCGGCAGGGCTGCTTGCTTCCCGAGCGCCATGACCAATTGCAGTCGCAGCAGCTCGTTGTTCTCGGCGCCCAGGCGTTCCCGGGCCCATAGACTGGCTTGCGCGGGGTCGCGCGACGCCATTGCGTCAAAGGCGGCCTTGCGGACGATGGCGGAGGCATCGGCGTCGAAAGCCTGGCGCAGGCTGGTCAGCGCGTCCGGCTCGGAGCATACGCGCAAGGCGCTGTACGCTGCGGCCCGTTCTTGTTCGTCTGCGGCTTGCAGGTGGGGTGCGATCGCTTCGTAGGCAGCGGCCTGGGCGTTTTCCAGGGCGGTCAGGGCCAGGGCGCGCGTGGTGGGATTGGGAGATTTCAGCAGTGCGGCGATTTCGTTATTAATGGCGTCCGCGCGCTCCGTCTGGTTGGTGTTGGAGAGGGTTCCGCTGACGATGCCCAGGGCGAGGACGGCGCAATTGGACATGGGTTCGTTTAGCGTGGGCGATCGCGACAAGGCCCAGAGATCGTCGACCATTTCCTCGGAGGGTTGTTCGACGCCGCCGGAAGCCACCACGGCTTGCAACCGTTGCGAGGGCTGTTGTTCTTCGTTCAGCATGATGGAACCCAAGGCTTGCTGGGCTTCAGGGGTTCCCGCCAACTCCAGGGCATGAATGATGCGGCCGGCCATTTCATCGGGCAGCTGGTCGTTTCTCAGCAGTTGGGGCACGCCCGCCGCGCGCTCGGGATAGGCCTTCAAATAATCGCGCAGGGCGTGAATGGCGGGAATGGTGTCCACATGGTTGGAACTGGAGTTGACGGCGTCGACGAGATCGTCGTACAGGTCTTCCACGGTTGTATTCGCGTATTTTTTTCTCAGTTCCTGAAGTTTGGCTTGCTCCCAGGCATCGTCGAATTTCCGGGTTTCCGAATAAAAGCCCCACATGGCCAGCGTTTGCATGAGTTGGTCGCGATGGCCGCTGAGCGACCAGATGTCCACCCGGGGATTCGTTCGATAAGCTCGCGGAGTCATCCGGAGCGTGGAGTAGCTTTCGCTGAACAGCGACTGCTGGGCATAGACCTCCAGGCGTTCCTCGCTCTCGCAAGCCGACAGCCAGGACACGCCCGGCTGAAGCGTATAGACATTGGAGGAGCTGCAGATCTTTGCCGACATCAAATCCTTCAAAAGATCTTCCCCGGGCTGGGTTGGCGGCGGGGCAGTTTCGCCGGCCTCGTCGTCGCCGAGCGCCGGTCGTTTGGCGCCGAAGGCGGTATAAGCCGTCTTGGCCTTGGCAATGCGCGCGGCATCGAGCGGAAGGTAGTCGGCCACGTAGCTGCCGATGGCGTCATACTCGATCGTGTGCCACGGCAACGAATCCGTCCGGGAAGATGCCGTTGGAATCGAAATTTGCAGCAAGTTAAACAGGCCTTCGAGCGAGTCTTTTTCCTGTTGCGTCAGCTTCATCGGAAAGACTTTGAACAGCGTTTCGCCGTCGGGGCTGAATCCGACCATAAAGGGCGTTTGAAACAGCTCTTCCAGTTCCGGCGCTTCCGTGTTGTTGAGGCTTACCTTCGCCGGCGTCAGTTGAAAAGCCACGGTAACCACCTCCGTCGTATCCGCCACGCGCATGTTCAAGACGCCTTCGATGTCCACGGCGATGCGGGTGACGACGGGATTGGATGCCGCCGGGGCGTCCAACGCCAATGGGCGCAGGGCAACTTCGGTATGCAGCGCATAGTCGTACATTTGCCGTGCATCGGCGACCCATAGGAGGGAGGGCGTCTGCGACGCGGCTTCGACCTGCGGCTTGCCGCTTGAACCGGCCTCTGCGGCCGGCGGCGGCGCGCCGCAGGGCTCATGCCGCGCATTCCACCACGAAACCCCTCCCCATGCGGCCAGCATAACGATGGCGGCCGCAGTCAGGCGGAGGCCGTAGGCGATCGTCCGCCGGGGGGAGGGGGTGTTCGTCATGGCTAGGTTCCTTCCGGTTTATTGGAACACGTCGAGGGCGTTCATGGAAGCCGCCGTCATGCGCGCATCTCGGCCGGCATTTCCGGCGCGATCCACCTCGGCATAGAGGATGTACTTCCATATGTTATGGTGATGCATGGTGGGCACGGCAAAATCGGGCGCCGCTTCGCCCTGGGCGAACACCGGCGCCAACGGCCCATGATAATAATAACGCCCCGGAAAATGCGTCAGCGTTGAAAACGCGGGCGAGACGATGCCGGAACCCAGGGTGGTCAGCGCCCCGACCAGTTGCGCCACCGGATCGTTCGGGTGATAGAATTCATACAGAGCCATCTTTCCTTTGTAGGCGTTGACAAAGGGCTGCTGGCTGACCGGCGGCGCGCCGAAGGTGTAGACCGTTACCGGCATGCCCCGGTCGGCGAGCAGTGCGCCATAGAGTTTGGCCGAAGCGCCGCCCAGGCTGTGTCCATAGAGGATGAAGCGCGTGCGCTGCGCGGCCGGCTTCTGGCTCTCCCGGTAAATGAAATCGTTCAACGTGAAGCCGTCGGAGGTGCGGACCGTGGGTTCTACCTTCACAAACTGGTCCATCTGCGACTTGAAGCCCGAATGCACCTGAAGACTGCCGCCTGGGAAGGAGGTCAGATATCCATACCCATCGTAAATCAGGTCGAAGGTCTCGCACGTGCCTTTGAATCCGATGGCCAGCACGCGCCGATCGCTCGACAGCTTTTTCTCCATCACCACCGCGCCCAGACCGCCGTCAGCCCCGGCGATGACGCGCAACTCGCTAAACCCTTCCTTGCGCAAAGCGCCGCTGGCTGAGGTGCGCCCCTCCACGGTCAGATCCTGGTAGGCTTCTTCACTGGCGCAGGCGAACAACAAATTCATGTTGCGATTATAGCCGGTGGACAACAAATCGCCGTCGGAGGTAATCCGGCCCGTCTCGGCAGCCATGCGGGTTGCCAGCACGCCGGTCGTGGGTTTGACGCTGTCGTTCCGGCTCCAGGCGTCCGGCAGCAACATCAAGTATTTGAACGGATCCCAGGCTGCCTGGGCCGGCGTCGCCAAGTGCGCCGCCAGTGTTATCGATGCGATGGTTGCGAAAGTCCATTTTTTCATGCTGATCTCTCCCTTTCTATAACAGTGTCGTTAAATGGTGGTCGTCCGATGAGGTTAGAGCGCTCCCTGTTGCCATGCAGCGAGGGTGGCTTGCGTGACGTTCGCGGGGAAGTTAGCCAAAGGCCAGTAGGACTTGCGTTCCACAATGGCCGGCAAAGAGATGCATACCTTCCACCAGCACACGCGCCAGCAGCGACGCACCCAGGTCAGCTCGGGATAACGCACAAAGGCGTCGATCTTGCCGGAAGGACCGCTGAAAGAGTTGACGACCGACGCGCTGACGCCCGAACCCGTAAACAGGCGGGTTTGCGCCTGCGCCTTGAGTTCGTCCCGCGCCAACGACAGTTTGCCTTCCACGCCCGCGCCGGCGATGATGAGGTTGGCCTCGGCGCTGGCATAGCCGCCGGCATCCACGAAGGAGGTGGCCGCCGCGAAAGGACGGTCGAAAGGAACCGCCGTTTCCAGCGTCGTGGACTTGAACGGAACGCGGCAGACCGTGTGGTTCGCGCCCACTTGCCAATTCCAGCCGAGCTCGCCGTCCGCACCGGCTTTAACCGTGACGGGAATGATCACGATGGGGAACGTGGTTTGCACTTCCATGAACTTCTTGTAGAACTTGGTGGGGGCGGGGGCGTAACAAACCGGGGGCGGCAACGCTTGGGCGCCGTAGTCGAGCAGTTGCTCCTTTACCAGATCCGCCAGAATTCCCGTCGCTTTGCGCGCATCCATCGGAGCGCCGGCATAAGCGCGCATGACTTCGCCCAGGAAGACCTGCGAGGGATGCGAAGCGGTGTTGAGCGCGCTTTCCATGTCGGCGCGATTCGCGAACAAAGCGCAATTCGGCGCAAGGCCCGCATTCGCGATTACGCCGGAAAGAATTAGATAGGGCGCGGCCGCCTGATATCCGGACGGACAGCCTCGGGCGGACTTGAAGGCGCTCCAGGCGCTCGAGGCGCGCTTGAAGTCGTCTTTCATTCCGAGTCGAAAAGCCTCCAGCGCTTGTGAGCGTTCCGCGGGCGTGACCTGAACCGAGTTTTCGACTTCCGGATCGTTGAAGGAGGTTTGCCAGATGGTCTGGTTCAATAATTTGAGATACGCTCCGTAACCCAGGCCGGAATCCTTCAAAAACATCTCGGCGCCGGCTTTCGTGACGTCCATTCTGGATTTCAATATCACCAAATACGCCGATGCATCGCTTCCAAGGCTAAAATAGGGAGATGCGAGAGGATTTGCACTCAAGCCGGCCCGCAACCCGACCCCGGCGCCAAACCAATCCCCCGACTTGTGCATGTTGTATTCTTTGCCGACTACATAAGCCATCTGGGCTTTCACCGAAGCGGTTCCGGTGCAAAGTGCAAGTAAGGCGCATGCAACCGTGCGCCCACCAATGGTTTGACAGGAAAACTTTCTGCTCACAACGTACTCCCTTCTTGCTTGTTTTAGGTCGTATCAACGGGAGCGCTCCCGTTGTTGTAGCGCATGCTAGCAGGCTGAAATATGCTTGTAAACATCTTAATATAATAAAAATAACAGGTAGCGGTCCCTTCTAAGACCCGTATTTTCTGGCTACAGGCGGCTTGCTTCGTGTAGTGATTCGTCAAAATCGGTTGCAGGTCATAGCCGGCGGACGCAAACTCCTGCTCGTCCTCCATGCTGCGCCTTGAAAACTCAATCTTCGTTGGCACGGGCCTTCCCATCCCAGGGATGCGCAACCCAAGCTTCCATCGCTGCGTCGTTGGCGTTTGCTTGTCGCTGGTGATGTGTTCGACGGTCATTTCCCTCACTTGATGATCCGTTGGACCGCTTGGCCATCTGTGGGGCGACTCTTCCAGGGTTAGAAGCCAGCGCTACAACGATTCCTTGTTTTCGTGCTGCTTTTAGTCGGTCTTCGCTCTCACCCGAGTGGGTCTACTTTGATGAGCCCCTTGGATGGCAAAGCGTCCCGCGGATCCTGAGGTTCGTTTTGTCAGGAAACTTTTGCGTTTTTTAAGTTGCGTGACCGGGATCATGATCCTAGCTTAAGCGGAGGTAAGGCACTTTTTATAAAAAGGATTTTACATGAATGTAGTTTCCGTGATTATGGGTGGGGGACAGGGTAAACGACTTCAACCGTTAACGCGCGATCGGGCCAAACCGGCGGTGCCGATCGGAGGGAAGTATCGGCTCGTGGATATTCCCATCAGCAACTGCATCAACAGTGGAATCCGCCGCATCTATTTGCTAACTCAATTCAACAGCGTTTCGCTGCATCAGCATGTGCAGTCGACGTATCGTTTCGATCAGTTCAACAGCGGTTTTGTGCGCATTCTGGCCGCCCAGCAGACGCCTGGGTCCGAGTTGTGGTATCAGGGCACGGCGGACGCGGTCCGGCAGAACTACCGCTACCTGATGGACGAGGAGCCCGATTTGGTGGTTGTGCTTTCGGGCGATCAATTATATCGCATGAATTTCGCCGATGTGGTGCATCAGCACATCGAAAAGGGCGCGGATGTCACGATCTGCACGAAGCCGGTCGAACGCTCGGAGGCTGGGGCCTTGGGCATCATGCAGGTGGATGCCAACAAGCGCATTACGAAATTTGTCGAGAAGCCCGGGACAGGTCCTGCGCTGGACGAGTATCGTGCGTCGCTGTACAAGGACGAACGCTTCATGGCCAGCATGGGCATTTATGTGTTCAACAAGAAGGTGCTCGAAAAGCTCCTGGATAACGAGTTCAGCGATTTCGGCAAGGACATCATTCCTGCCTCGATCAGCCAGACCAAGGTGTTTAGCTACGGCTTCGAGGGCTACTGGAAAGACATCGGGACGGTGCGCGCTTTTTGGGAGGCCAATCTGGCCTTGACCGACCGGGTGCCCGAATTCAATTTCTACGACACCAAAGCGCCGATCTATACGCGCATGCGGTATCTTCCTCCGTCCAAGATCAATTGCTGCGATTTGAACCGCTGCCTGCTGTGCGAGGGGTGTATCATTTCCGGGCACCGGATACTGCACTCGATCGTTGGCGTACGGGCGATTGTCGGCGACGGCAGCGTCATCGAGCATACGGTTCTCATGGGTTCCGACTTCATGGAAAAATCGGCGCCGCCTCCGGGGATTCCGCACTTGGGCGTGGGCCGCGATTGCTTCATCAAGAATGCGATCATCGACAAGAACGCCCGCATTGGCGATGGGGCCTACATCACGCCCGACGGCAAGCCCGAAGGAACGACAACGGAGCTGTTTTCGGTGCAGGAAGGCGTCATTGTCATTCCGAAAAACACCGTGATTCCGGCGGGGATGAGGATCTGAGGCGAGAGGGGATGGGGAGGGGGAAGTTATCAGTGATCAGTTATCAGTTATCAGTAATCAGTAATCAGTTATCAGTTATCAGTGATCAGTAATCAGTAATCAGTTATCAGTGATGAGTGATCAGTGGGCTGTGATCCGTGAAAAAGAATGAGGATAAAGGTGTTTAATCGACCGTTTGCACTGATTACTGTTTACTGGTCACTGATTACTGCTTCAGCTTTCTTCTCTGGCCTAATACGGTGCGATATGGTTTTTGCCGATGACCGGCCTCAACGCGCGCTGACCGTCTATCCTTTCGCGGAGTATTTCCAATGGGAGGAAAAGGGGCTTTATGTCAGGGAGTCCGGGATGATTTACGGTCTTGGCGCTCAGGGTGGAAGGAGACTCTTTGACCGGGGCTGGTGGAATGCGGAAGTTAATGGGTTTATCGGCGAAGTCGATTACGACGGGACCCGATTCAATGCGGAGCCTTTTCGTAGCAAGACGTTTTATCTGGGCGTCAAAGCGGAAACCGATGCCTCGTACGACCTGCTGCCTCCGGGCGCTGCCCGGCTGGAGCCCTTTCTGGGCGGCGGCGCGCGCTGGTGGAAACGGCGGTTGGATAACACGGACGAACAGCTCTACGGCTATGACGAGAATTGGCTTTCCCTGTATGGCCGCGCCGGATTGAGAGCTTCGTGGCAGGCGACGGCGAATTGGTCGTTTTTTGCCGAGGTTTCTGCCCTTCTGCCGATGTACAATCATGAAACGGTTTATCTCCGGACGTCTCAAGATTCCTCTAATTTTTCCGTTAATCCCGGTCGCGAGTGGTCGCCTGCCGTCGATTTGGGCGCAGATTGGAAGGATTATCGATGGGCGTTGTATTACGAGAAGCTCAATTTCGGAGCGTCGGATGTCGATGAATCCGGATATTATCAGCCGGAATCGACGGCCGACATCATTGGCTTAAAATTAGGGGTCAGCTTGTGAAGGGGGCCTTTGTTGTAGGCCGGTTCTGCGAACCGGCGGTCTTTGTTTCACTCTTTTTGTGCGCGGTTCCGCTCCATCTGGCCTTTGCGGATGAACCCTCGCGGGCCGACCTTGGCGCAAAAATTTGGTATGCCGACAATGGCCAGGAGCACGCCTTGCTGGGCGGGGCGGTCTTGTCGGCCAAGCTTCTTCGATCGGTCGAGGTGGAGGGCGAGTTTCTTCAGGGCGATTTCCATAACGAAGGCGACGTGGAGACGCATCGGTATTTTGAAGGCGAGTGCCGGCGCCGATTCAGGTATGGTTACGCGGGCGCGGGTTTTTCTTATCGGCAGGTGAATACCGAACTCAAGCCCGGGTGGGTGTGGGATGACGACCGGCCCGAGCGCGAGGAACGGAATGCCGATATTTACGGTCCTTATCTTGCGGCCGGTCTTCAAGGCCCCTTGTTTTGTCGTCATTTGAAGTGGAGGCTTTCCACGGCCTGGATGTTCAAGGATTTTGGGGAATTGGACGATTTGGGATACGATGGCTCTCATGCTTCGGTGGAAGCGGGTCTTGAGGTTGCTTTCAAAAAGCTATTTTTATCGCTCGGCTACCGCTACGAACGATACCGCGACCTTCCGCCCAGACTCAGCAATGGCGTCGCCTCCGATCGAAATGTGATGGAAGGCCCATTTTCCACGGCCGGCGTTCGGTTCTGAGGCGAATGGGGTGGTGGAGCGCTGGGGACGTTATATCCAATGTCGCGTTCGTCAGTGTCGATACGGCCACAACAGCGGACGGCGACGGAGCGTCGTCCCTACCCACAGCAAAGAAAGGTCGGGACGGCGCTCCGTCGCCGTCCGCTGTTAGCGATGGGGAGCTAAACTCCAAAAAAAATGGAGCGAGCGATGGGATTTGAACCCACGACAACCACCTTGGCAAGGTGGAGCTCTACCACTGAGCTACGCTCGCTCTTGTAATTCAAGAACAGGTGCGATTATGTGAATTTCAAACGACATTGCAAGTTTTTGTTTTAAATTTTCTTTATCGAATGGGAAGCTACAAGAGAAACCTGAAATCTGAGACCGGAAACCTGAAAGAAGAAATCAGCCTTCGGACATACCATGATAGCGCCTCGAACAGAACAGGACGAGAATGAGCCCTCGACGAGCATACGGTCGAGGGCGAGTGCATTTTTTCGTTCGGGCGGGGTGCTGGAAAAGGCTTGCGCCGGGGAGGCTTTTCCCTTTGAACCGCGGCCTCAACAGGCCCAAATGGCCGAGGCCGTGGCCGAGGCGATTGAAAATTCGCAGCATTTGATTGTCGAAGCCGGCACTGGGGTGGGCAAGAGCTTTGCCTATTTGGTCCCCGTAATTCTGGCGGCCTTGGAACGGCAGATTCAGGTGGTGGTTTCGACGTATACGATTTCCCTTCAAGAGCAATTGATCGCCAAGGACATTCCTTTTCTTCAAAAGCACATCAAGGAGCCCTTCAAGGCGGTTTTGGTGAAGGGCCGCAGCAATTACCTGTGTTTGCGGCGTCTTTTCCGTTCCAGCCGGCATCAGGGGGAACTGTTTAAATCCGAAACCGAGGTGGAGTTGCAGCGAATCCGGGATTGGGCGGAACATACGACCGACGGCAGTTTGCAGGATCTGTCCGAACAGCCTTCGTCAGAAGCCTGGAGCGCCGTGTGCGCGGAACACGGGAATTGCCTCGGGCCGAAGTGCGCCGACCGGCGACGCTGTTTTCTGATGCGGGCTCGCAGCCAGATGCGAGAGGCTCATTTGGTGGTGGTTAATCATCATCTCTTTTTTTCCGAGCTGGCGTTGCGATCGCAGGGGGCTTCGTTCCTTCCGCCGTATTCGGTGGCCGTCATGGACGAAGCGCATATGATCGAAAACGTGGCTTCCGAACACATGGGGCTGCGGTTGTCGCATCATTCGTTCGAGCACTGGCTGCGGCGGCTTTACATTCCGGAGAACAGCAAGGGGCTCCTGGCCGCTCTGAGGGAAGGCGAGGCCGCTCATGAGGTAACGAAGATCTGGGAGGAAGTCGACCGCTACTACGGCGAGGTCCGCAAGTGGGCTCATTTCGATCGTGAGGGCGGTCAGCGCGTGGTGCAGCAACCGATGGATATCGGCACTTCACTGCCGGATTTGCTGGGGCGCCTGCTCAAGCTGCTGGACGAGGTGGTCCGCAAAACCAAAGATCCCGACCTGCGCAGCGAACTCAAGGCCATCCAGTCGCATGGCTGTGGGATGAAAGATTCGCTGGATGCCTTCATGAAACAGGCCATGCCCGACCAGGTTTACTGGGTGGAAAGCGAAGGTCGTAGACGGCAGCAGATTGTTTTGTATTCCGCTCCCATCGAAGTGGCGCCCGTGATGAGAAAAGCTTTTTTCGAGGGCTTGGAATGCGCCATTCTGACCAGCGCTACCCTGGCCGTCCGGGGCGAGCTCGACTATTTCCGCCGGCGCATCGGGGGCGACGAATGCGAGACGCTTTGCCTGGGCTCTCCGTTCGACTATTCCCGCCAGATGAGGATGTTCATTCCCAAGAACATGCCGGATCCCAACGAATCGGAAACTTTTGCGACGGCCTCCGCGCGCGTGATCCGGCATTACGTTGCGAAAACCCACGGCCAGGCATTTGTGTTGTTTACGAGTTCCAACCAGATGCGGCTGGTGGCCAAGCAGCTTGAGGGCTTTTTCAAGGACGAGGGTCTGCGCCTGTTGATGCAGGGCGCCGGCATGCCCCGGCACGTGATGCTGGAGCATTTTCGGAAGGGACCTGCCTGCGTTTTGTTCGGCCTGGATAGCTTCTGGATGGGTGTGGACGTGCGCGGCGAAGCGCTTAGCAACGTGATCATCGCCCGGCTTCCGTTTTCCGTGCCGGATCAGCCGGTGGTAAAAGCCCGCATGGATCGCATTCGCGAAAAAGGCGGAGATCCCTTCAAGGATTATTCCCTGCCGGAAGCCATCCTCAAGTTCCGACAAGGAGTGGGGCGGTTGATCCGGACGGCCACGGATGAGGGCATTGTGGTGGTGCTGGACTCGCGGATCGTGACCAAATGGTATGGGAAGCTGTTTCTGGCCTCGATTCCGGAATGCCCGGTGGAGGTGGAGGAAGTGTAGGCGAAAGGAACGCCGACTCACGCGGCAGAGTCGGCCTACAGATGGCGTGCAAGATGCCCTTCTTCGTTTTTATAGGTTTTCAGCGGCCCGCTGGTTTGATATAGATTCTTGGATACGCAAATTATAAAAAAACAGGAGAGCAGCATGGCCATACTTGAGACCGAAGACATCATGAAGATCCTGCCGCATCGCTTCCCGATGCTGTTGGTGGACAAGATCATCGAATGCGATTTCAACGAGAAAATTGTGGGCATCAAGAATCTTACGATCAACGAGCCCTTTTTCCAGGGGCATTTTCCGGGGCATCCCGTCATGCCGGGCGTGTTGGAATTGGAGGCCATGGCGCAGACGGCCGGCGTTTTGTTGAACAAGAAGATGAATAAGGAAGGCGGGATTGCCTATTATCTCGCAGTCGACAATGCGCGGTTTCGCAAGCTGATCAAGCCGGGCGATACGATGCGCATGGAAGTCGTGCTGCTCAAGACCCGGTTGAACATGTATCGGTTGCACGGAAAAGTACTGGTCGATGGCGAGCTGGCTTGCGAAGCGGATATGATGTTCGGTTCCAAGGAGGATTGATACTGTCATGGCTGTAATTCATCCCTCCGCGGTGGTGGCGCCTGAGGCCGTCATCGACGATTCCGCGACGATCGGTCCTTATTGTGTGATCGGCCCGCATGTGCAGATCGGCGCGCGGACGCGCTTGCTGTCGCACGTGGTGGTCGATGGGTGGACCTCACTCGGCGCGGACTGCATTGTTTTTCCGTTTGCGAGCCTGGGCATGCAGACGCAGGATTTGAAGTATAAGGGGGGGGCGCCCCGCGTGGAAATTGGGGATCAGACGACCATCCGCGAGTATGTGACCGTCAATGCGGCGACCTTTGATGGGGAATCGACCCGGGTGGGCTCGCAGTGTCATATCATGGCTTATGCGCATATCGCGCACGACTGCAAGGTGGGCAATGGGGTCATCATGGCCAATGCCGCGACGTTGGCAGGGCATGTTACCGTCGAGGATCAAGTGGGTATTGGGGGCATGTGCGGCATTCATCAGTTTGTGCGGTTGGGCCGGCTGTGTTATCTTGGCGGCATGACGAAGGCCACGCAGGATATTCCGCCGTTCATGATCGCCGACGGCAATCCTCTGGGCGTTCATACGATCAATTCGGAAGGTTTGAAGCGTCGGGGGATTTCGGAATCGTCGCAGCAGTTGCTGAAGAAGGCCTATAAAATCCTTTATCGTGAAGGGTTGTCTACCCGTCAGGCAACGGAAAAAATCGAGGCGGAACTGGAACAGAATACGGAAGTTCAGTATCTGGTGTCGTTTATTAAAAATTCCGAAAGAGGCATCACAAAATAATGACGTACAGGCTTAAAAGCCTTTTTGTGGCGGTCCTATTGGGCGGTTGGACATTCACGAGCGGGGTGGACGCGACGAATGAACCGGCTCAGCCGTATGTAAACTTCAGTTTCGATCAGGTCGATATCCGGTTGTTGGTGAAACTGGTCGGCGAACTGACGGGCAAACGGTTCATCGTGAACGATGCCGTTTCGGGAAAAGTCACCGTGATCACTCCTCCGCAGATCCCTGCGGAGGAAGTCTATCCTTTGTTCCTTTCTGTCCTTGAAGCCAGCGGTTATACCGTGCTGGAGTCGGGCAACGCCTATAACATTGTTCCCTTGCCGGATCGGGGGCTGGCCATGCCGCCCGTGGTGGGCGCCGGCGACAAGGAGGGGTCGAAGGGCTTGATCACGAAAGTGATCGCGGTCCAGAATGTCAGCGTCATCGAATTAAAGAAAATCCTGGACCCGTTGATGCGCGGCGCCAAGACGGGAAGCCTGGCGGCTTTTGGAACGACCAATCATTTGATTGTGACCGACACGGCTGAAAACGTCGCTCGTTTGGAGCGCATCCTGGCCGAGTTGGACAAGCCGGGGGCATCCCGCGTCGTGGAAATCGTCAAGCTGGCGCATGCCGCGGCGGAGGATGTGGCCGGGCAAATCATTGCGGCCATGCAGGGGTTGGATAGCGCCGGCAACCGGATCAACCGGCATTTTCAGCAGATGGCCGAAGGCAGCGGATCGTTGCCGACGGATGTCATGGTCGTGCCCTCGCCCCAGGCCAACAGCCTGATTCTCGTGGGAACCCCAATGCAGTTGAACGAAATCCGGAAGGTCGTCCAATTGATGGACGTCGAATCGACAACCGGCTTTGGGCGGCTTAACTCCATTTTTCTCAAATATCTCTCCGCCGAAGAGGCGTCCAAGAATTTGAATGCTTTGCTGGCTAAATCCGTGGAGAAGGATCAGCGCCAGCGCATGGCGATCGAGCCGAGCATTCCGAATAATGCCTTAATCGTCGACGCCTCGCCGCAGGACTTCGAATATGTGCGTCGACTGGTTGAAACTTTGGACCGGATGCCGCAGCAGGTGATGGTGGAGGTTCTGATCGCGGAAGTCACCCTTGGCAAGAATCTTGATTTGGGAGTGGAGTGGTCGAATTTGCAGATTCCCGGGGAAGGGGAGACTTCGCTCCTTGGACGCAGCCGGCTGGGGGCGAAGGACGAGTTGTCCGACATCGTCACCAAAAGCATATTTCCTCAGGGTTTGGCCTTGGGGGTCGCGCATGGAACGTATACGGATTCCAGCGGCAAGGTGCTTCCGAATATTCCTTTCTACATCAAGGCGCTGGCGCAGAATAAGGACATCCGCATTCTATCCAACGTGCCGCTGTGGGCGCAGAATAATACGGAAGCTTCGGTGAGCGTGGTGAACAACATCCCGATCCTGAAGTCGACGATCGAAGGCGGGGCGGGCACGGCGCGGGATGTCATCCAGAACATCGATCGCGTCGATGTGGGCATCAAGTTGAAGTTGACGCCCCACGTCAATCCGGACCGCCAGATTCTCATGCAATTGAATCCCAGCATCGAAGCGATTGTCGATGAAGGGCCTTCAGGCACCCTGTTTGCCCCGACGATCGCGAAGCGGGAAGTGTCCACGACCGTTACGGTGCCGGACCAATCCACGGTGATCATCAGCGGTTTGATTCGCGAGGACCGGGTCAAATCCGTTTCGAAGATTCCGTTGTTGGGCGATATCCCGCTGATCGGGTTTCTCTTTAGGAGCCAGACCGAACGACGGGAACGCACCAACCTGTTGATTTTTGTGACGCCTCACATCGTGACGGAAATGGAAGCGGCCGATGTCATGAAAAAGCGGCTCGAAAAAGTAACGTCGATGGAAAATGTGACGACCAACCTGAACGCCACCCCGTTTAAATAGGACTGCTGCTTATGCAACTGGGCGAAATCCTGATCGAGTGGGGGAAAGCCAGCCGTCCGCAAATCGAAAGCGCACTGGAAAAGCAACGGCGTGAACCCGTGCGCCGCCGTCTGGGCGAAATCCTGATTGAAGAGGGCGTTATTCAGGAAGCCGATTTGCTTCAGGCGCTGGGACGCCAATTCGGCGCCGACGTGGCATCCACGGTCGGGGAAGAACTGTTGGACTCCTTGCTGGTGGCCCGGCTGCCGGTCGAGTGGGCTCGCGCCAACCAGATGCTGCCGGTGCGGCGGGAAGGGCGCATAGCGGTCTTGACCTGCGATCCTACCCGTATGGCGCCCCTGGAGGATCTGGCGCTTCTGCTGGACTGCGAGCCGGTCCCGATGCTGGCGCCGCGCCGCGAGATTCTACGGGCCATCGAGCGATGCTATTTCCAAAAACACGACAGCGCGGAAGATTTATTGCGCGACATGAAGGCGTCGTCGGTTCGCCCGCCCGACGTGGAAGCCGTCGGGGACGACTTGTTGCGCAAAGCCGACCAGGCGCCGGTGGCGCAGTTGGCCAATGTAATCCTTTTGGAGGCCGTGAAGGCCCGCGCGTCGGATGTACACATCGAGCCGTTCGAGAAGAAGATTGTGGTGCGCTACCGGATCGATGGACTTTTATACGAGCAGGCTTCGCCGCCGAAGCATCTGGAAGCGGCTCTGATCTCCCGATTGAAGGTGATGGCCCGGCTGGATATCGCCGAAAAACGGCTTCCTCAGGACGGCGTCGCACGCGTGCGCGTAGGCGAACGTGAAATCGATATTCGCGTGTCGACCATTCCCGTTGCGGAAGGCGAGCGGGTGGTGCTGCGATTGCTGAATCGCGAGTCCACGCTCCTGCCCCTGGAGGATCTCGGCATGCCGGACGATGTCCTCCTCCGTTTCCGGGAGGCGCTCAAGGAGCCCAATGGGGTGGTGTTGGTGACCGGCCCTACCGGCAGCGGCAAAACGACCACGCTCTATGCTTCCTTACAGGAAATCGATACCGGCCATTTGAATGTGCTGACCATCGAAGACCCGATCGAATATCAGTTGCCGCATATCGGCCAAATGCAGGTGAAGCCGAAAATCGGGCTGACGTTTGCCCAGGGGCTGCGGCACATCCTGAGGCAGGACCCCGACGTTATCCTTGTCGGCGAGACGCGCGATTTGGAAACGGCCGAGATTGTGGTGCGCGCCTCGATGACGGGACATCTGGTGTTCAGCACGCTGCACACCAACGATGCAGCCGGCGCCGTGATCCGGTTGATGGACATGGGCGTGCCTTCTTATCTGCTGGCCTCGTCCGTCCGCGCGGCGATGGCGCAACGGCTGGTCCGCCGGCTATGCCCTCTTTGTCGGGAAGAAGTTCCTCCGACCGCCGACGAGCTGCGCGCGATGGGCTCTCTGGCGGAGCGATTGGCCGGCGCGCGGGTGTGGAAGGCCCGGGGCTGTTCGTCCTGCTTGGGCGGGTACAAGGGACGAACCGGCATTTACGAACTCATGATCGTCGACAGCAAGATCCAGGAAGCCATACGGGAGGGTCGTAGCGTCGAGGAATTGGCGCGTATGGCCGAAGCGATGGGCATGCATACGCTGCTGGAAGACGGGCTGGCCAAGGTTCGGCAGGGGGAAACCAGCATGGCGGAGGTTCTTCGGGCCGTGGGCCGCAACGTGGGCGGATAAGGGATGACGACTTTCGAATATAAGGGATTCGATCATGGCGGGCGCGTTTGCCGTGGAATGATCGAAGCCTTGGATCTCAAGGAAGCCCGCGAGAAAATCAACGCGTTGGGCATCCTGCCGGAAAAAGTTTCCGCGGCAGGCCGCGCCAAGGCCTCCCGCGCGGGGATGTTCAGCCGCCATTTCGGCATGGACGTGCGCGCCATGCTGTATCGCGAGCTGGGGTCCCTGTTGCGCGCCGGGCTTCCGTTGACGCAAGCCTTGGATGTTCTGATTCAGGCCCCGGAATTGGGCGAGCATCGCATTTCGCTGGCTGGTCTGCGCGACCGGGTGCGGGAGGGGTCTTCCTTTGCTGCGGCTTTGGGCGGGGCCAGCCGCAAAGTGTCGCCCTTTGAACAAGCGGTCGTGGAGGTCGGGGAACGAGCCGGTACGCTGGAAGAAATCCTGGAGCGGCTGGCGACGTTCATGGAAGAGCAGGTCCGCGTCGCCGAGCGGGTGCAGACCGCTTTGATTTATCCCTTGGTCGTCCTGGTTCTTGCCGTGGTTATTATCGTCGTATTATTGGGCGTTATGGTGCCGGCGATGGGACGGATGCTGTCGGAAAGCCATATTCCGCTGCCCTTTCTGACCCGGGTCATGATGTTCGGCGGGCAATGGATTCTGCCGCTTCTGGCGCCAGTACTTTTGGGCGGCGTGGTTTGGGGCATGGCCTTGCGCCGACAAATGGCGCAACGGGCCGAGGTGCGGGAGAACTGGGACCGAAAATGGTTCAGCCTGCCGCTAGTGGGTCGGGCGTATGCCTATCTGGTCAACTTGCGTTTTGCCCGTACGCTGGCGCTGTTGCTGCGGGGCGGGGTTCCCTTGGTGGAAGGCTTGGCGTTGGCCGGCCGGTCGACCGGCAATGCCTGGATTCATCGCATGTCGATGGAACAGGCGGAGCAAGTGCGTCATGGCTCCAGTCTATCCGAAGCGGTCCGGCGCATGGGCCCATTGGGGGCATCGCTTCCCGGTTGGATTCGGGCCGGTGAGGCCAGCGGGAAGCTGGAGGGCTTGCTCGACAATGCCGCCGATCGCTATCAACAGCAATGGGACAAAATGATCTCCCGGCTTTTAAGCGTCCTTGAACCCGCCCTGATCATCCTGGTGGGTGGATTTGTCCTGGCCATATCGCTTTCCATTCTCATGCCGGTGCTGCAGTTGAACAAGACGCTGATGTAGTAGTCAATGGGTCTGAAGCACATGCGTCCACCGCCTTACGGCGGCGGCTACTGATCGGCTCCGGATATCTTCAAAACGGTTCGAGCGTGCGTTGTCGTTGGCGATAGCGGGCGCTGTGCGTATAACCGGCTTCACGGGCGAGCTGCATGGCCGTCTCGAAATCGTTGCCCACGCGATCCGGGGAATGGGCATCGGAACCGAATGTAATGGGGATGCTCCGCTCGCAGGCCCAGGACAAAATTTGAGGGGAGGGATACGTCTCTCCGGCGGGGTGGTGAAGGCCCGAGGTGTTGATTTCGATGCCCATGCCCGCTTGCGCCACGGCATCGAGCGTAGGAATCACGATTTCACGAAGAATCGCGTCCGTTATGCCGATTCCACTTCGTTTCGGCAGGTCGAAATGGGCGATGACGTCGTACAACCCGGTGCGTACCAGTTTTTGGAGCTGCGTGAAATACACTCTCCAGAGATTCTTGATGAAAGGGTCCGGATACTCTCTGCGGGCGTCGAATTTCCAGAAATCGCCGGTATGTACTGAGCCGAGAACCAAGTCGAACGATTGTTCGGGGAGCCAGCGTGCGAGATAGGGTTCGCAGCCGTCGTAATAATCTGCTTCGATCCCGTAAAGAACGCGGCATTTCCCTGTTGCCTGGGCTTTAAGCACGCCGTCGCGATAGCGAACAAATTGCGGCGAAACCATGCGGTGTTCCGGATCGTATTTCCACGGCGCCGGGGCGTGATCGGTGCAGGCGATTTCCTCAAGGCCCTTTAGTTCGGCAAATTCTGCGTAATCAACCGGCATGCCGCTCGCATGATGACAAAGCTCTGTGTGCGTGTGGTAATCTGGAGGATACACGATGGAGGACATGGAGCTTTCTGCTTGGGAACGAATCGTTTATTTGCCTGTGCCGCCCGCAATTTGTCCGCTTCAAATGCCGGAAGAAAAAATCAGGCGATCGACCGATTTAGATCGAAGAGCCGATGCAGGGGCAGCATCGGTCTGCGTCGCAGGGTCGTTTGCCAGAGGTACATCCGATCGCTCTCTTGCTTCCAGCGGAAGTATTCGTAGTCTTCGTTGAAATCCGAGGAGTTGTTGGCGGAGTCCGTCAGACACCCGACCGGGCGTAGAATTTCGATTTGACCGGTTTGGGCGAGCTGAAACAACCCTTCGCGAATCGTTCGAACATCGATGGAAAAATAACGGGCCATCTCGGCTGCATTCATCACGGAACGGCGCCTGAGGAGACAACTGATGGAGAACACGAGATCGTTATCCGGTTTCAGCGTCAGAGGGCGATTGTCGATTACCATGTCGTTCTCCTTTTTTGCTTCATAAATACTACCCCCATTGCGGGAGGCAGTTCAAATTATTTACGATATTTGACGGAACGATGAAGGGGTTGCCTTTGCCGCTGACGCTTTCGCCGGCGGTCATAAATGGCTTACCCCCCCGTTTAAATATTTCATGCAAGATCGCACATTGTCATTAGAATACGACTAACGCTGTGTAAGAATTCGGTTAGATCGGCTTGACTTCAACGAATGAGTGCGTTTCTTTCGTCTCACGGACCTTCCGGCTCGTCGCTGAAAAGCGATTCCTCATCGGCCTCTTCTTCCATGTTTCCTGGGAGTGCGCCGGGCGGCGGCGTAAAGATAAACCGGCGCGATTCGATCGGCCGATTCAGGTTCCAGTGCGTAAAAAGGGTCGTCATTTTGAATTCGAATTCGCCTTCGGTCACGCCTTGTTCTTCGGCCATCTTCTGAGAGACGTCGGCTTCCACCTTGTAGAGGAGCGGTTCCTCGCCGACGGCGATCCATAGTTCTACAGATCCCAGTTTCTCCGAGAGGTGAAGGCGGACGTACTCTTTCCCTTCGATCGTCTCGGAGGGGAGCAGCTTGACTTCAGTATTGTCCTGCATGATTCGTTCGTACGGGTTGGTAGAAATCAGCGTCGTCAAAACAGGAACGGCCCGATCCAAGACCCCGGAGATTTCCAGTCCTTCCTCGGTCAGAAGACCATCGATGCCGGCAGGGGCTTCTTTTTCGAAATACCGCTTCAATTCGGGGATGTAGATGACGATGTTCGTTTCCCGATAAACCAGGGTGCTGCCGAGAACCCCATACGTATGTTCCACGGCAAGCTTGTCGGGGCGCTCAAGGCTGACATGATGCCGGGAGACAAATTCCTGGCGCATTCCTTCGGCTTTGATGGAAATGGCGGACTCCACGTCGACGCTCATCGTTTTCAAAGCGGTGTATAAATTTGCCGTGCGATGAATCCATGCAAGGGCATTGGTATCCATGTACTCCGATGTTTCGGAGGTTGCTGCCAAGGCTCCAAAAGAAAGAAAAACACCACAGACTATTAACGCAGGTCGAAAATAATTTTTCATGGGACACTCCTTACTGGCTGAAATAGTTATGGCCTATGCTCTCAAAGAGCTGTCCTGGGAACAAGAAGGAAGATGATTGGCTTGTTTGCGCAGGCCTGGAAGGCCACCGGCTAACGCCGGCGGCTACATGCGGACGCAAAATTGGGTCGTCTGATCGAATCTCAGCCAGGCGTATCTTTGCTCCTGTAGGGGCTGCGCCGGACAAGAGCGACGCCCTGTTCGAAAAGCGTGAAAAAAGACCGCGTTACGGAGAACGCGGTCTACCTGCCGGATCAGAAATTCAGAATTTCCTGCCAATCCTTGCCGTTCTGACCGACGCGCCAGCCGTTTTGATCCAGAACGACCAAGCGGCGGCCGTTCTTGCCGAGCACGTTGGCGTTGACGTTCTGAACGCGCTGCCGGTTTTGCCCCAGCCGGGTGCGTTCCGTTTCATTGGCATTGCGGACGCGCAACGGAACTCCATTTTCGGAGCAGGCCATCACGATGGCTTTTCCGCTATACGGGTCGCCCTCCCAAAGCGAAGGATAGCGTCGAAAATAGTCGGGCAGTTTCCGGACGGTTAAAACCAATTCATAGGCGACGGGGATGGTCGACAGGTGTTGTCGCAACGTAAAAGCCGGATTCTGTTGCCGTTGGCGAAAAACCTCCAGGGGATCGATGGCGAGCAGGTTTCTTCCGTTGAAGAGTCCATGATCCGGTTTCAGCTTCTTGGCGTTATACCATTCGGCAAACCGCGCATTGGCGATCAGTCCGACTTCAAAATGAAGATGCGACCGTTCGACGGGAATGGCCGAAGAGGAACTATGTCCCATGACGCCCAGCACATCGCCGGGTTGAACGAGTTGTCCCTGCCGGAGGCCCGGTGCGACCGAAGCCAGGTGAGCGTAGAGCGTATAGAATTCCCCGACCGGATCGTCGTGTGTCAGTACGACATAAACGCCGTAGTTCGAGTTGCCCGATATGCGGTTGACGTAGGCCGCTTTTCCTTCGGCGACGGCATAAACCGAATCCAGCGGGCGTTTGGCCCGATCGCGTTTCATGGGGGCAATGTCGATGCCTTCATGGAATGAGGGCATGAGACGTTTTCCCTTCATGGCTATCCGCACGGTGCCGTACAGCGCCGATTCAAAGCGCCCCGAGGCCGTTGCTTGGAAGACCCCGCTGGGGCGTGTCTCCAGCAGTCTTTTCTGGTCTGTGGGAAAACTTACAACTTGCCAGGGATTTCGGGGCGCTTCCGGCATGGCGACGGGAACCGTCGGAATTTCGGTTGGGGAATAATCTTCTTTGCGCCCGCAGCCCATCAAGCCAACGAACATGCAGCCTAGAGCCATCAGTCGAAAAAGCAATATCTTCAAGGTATGGAAATCCTTGGGTAAAAATCCGGTTAAAAACAAATGTAAAAAACGATGCCTATAAGCGCTCAAGCGCTTCGCGGCCTGACATCCCGACTTGAACGCCCAATAGGCCCGCCGCTGCGTTGGCTTCTTTGACCACGCCGGCCAGCAAATCGTCCAGCGTGCCGATGGAATGGCCTTGCGAAGGTTTTACGCGGGCGGCGGGATAGGAGAATTTGTCGAGCGCCATCACGTCGATGGCGCCGCAGCCCACGAGGCCCTTATCCGTGGTGGCGAACACCAGGTTGACCTGGCCGATGGGGATCACGTAGCCTTCCGCCTTTTTCTGCGTAAGATTCAATTCGTTTTTTTGCATGTCGATGCTCCGATTTTAAATGCCGGGTTAAAATAATCTTCGCCAATGTACCCGAGTTTCCAATGCTTGGAAACACAAACAGCCATCGCGATAAAACGTTTAGCGCTGCGATCGCCATCTCATTGCAATTGGCTTGGGAAATGGTAGTTTATTTCGTCAGGCTGCTGCAATAAATCGTAAGGGCGTCATGCGAGAATGGAAGCTTAATCTAGGGGGGAATGGAAATGCGTCAAAGGAGTTTACCCCTGTATTCCGGCCTCAGCGCATCGCGATTCTCTTGGCCGTATCGTATCTGACGCTTTGCGTGGTCTATATTTTGTTTTCCGGAATGTTAGCCGCACAATGGGCTCATTCCATCGAGGAACTTCAGGCTATCGAAACCTACAAGGGTATCGGTTTTGTCGTGGCGACGTCCGTGTTTCTTTTTGTGTTTTCCTGGCTCTTGCTGCACGGTATTGCCCGTCGGGAAGTCGAAATCGCCCGGCAGCGCGAAGATTTGGTCTTTGCCGAGCGCAAGGCGCTGGCGGGCATGCTGGCATCGTCCGTGGCTCATGACATCAACAATATTCTTCTGATCATTACCTTGGGGTTGGAGCGGTTTTCCCAGACAGGGCATCTGTCCTATTTGGAAAAGGAGTTGTTGACGGAGATGGTTTTAGCCAATCAGAACATGAAGCGATTGGCCCGGCGGCTGATGGAGTCGGGGCGGGCAAATATTCCGGGCGAAATGACGCAAATAAATCTGAAGCAACTGGTGGGCGAAGCGCTGGAATTGGGCCGGGCCCATTGCAAGCAGAAGGGCTGCCGGATTGAAGCCGTGCAAGACTCCGACGATATCGAATTAAGGGGGAACGAGACCATCATTCAGCAGATGATGTTGAATCTGATCGTCAATGCCGCGGACGCCGTTCCCAGTAATGGCGGCCGCATTGAAGTGCGCGTCTCTACGAGTTCAGATGCCGCCTTGATTGAAGTGCATGACAACGGTCCGGGCATTCCTTCTGAAAAACGCGATCAGGTCTTCGATGCGCATTTCTCGACGAAGCGTAACCACGTGGGTTTGGGCCTGTTGTCCGTGAAGGCTTGCGCGGCCTTCCATAAGGGAGCGGTGGTTATCAAAGAGTCCGATCTGGGCGGGGCTTGCTTCCAGGTGGCGCTGCCGTTGAAGGCCGCTGCGTAAGTTGAATCGTCGTTCTGTTTTTTACTGAAAAGTCCGGCTGCGCCGCGCCTCAGGACAGGCAATCCAGACAGGCGGGCCAGGCGGGATTTTCCGTGGTAAACAGCGGAGTCATCAGGAAAGAACCGCAATGGGGGCACTTATTCGGCGACTCCGCCAAGACGCCTTTGACCCTCGCCCCGTCCAGCAATCTCTTCTCAAGAGACGAGGGGGGCAACAGGGCCAGAGCGGTGGTTTCGTTCATTTCGCAGAGAACGGCAACGCCGGCCCGCTTTCGAAAGCGCTTTCCGATCACATGCCAGCGTTTATCTTCGCGACGAAAGGTTTGATACGAAATCTTCGCGGCCCTCAGCGATTCCAGGAGTTGAGGCAAGCGGTTGTCGTTCGGGTCGAATTCGACCAGCCAGAATAATTCGTCCAGGTTCGGAGCGGTGGGGAGAGGGCCCTTTAAGTTCGTTCTGCATGACGGGCTTGCAGAGAGGGGCTTGAAAATATGCGTGCTTTTAAAATCGGCTTTCAACAAAGCGAGGCCCGACATCCCGGCGGGACGAAACAACTTCGGCAGGCCCAGGTAGGCCGGAACGGCGTCGGGTTGTTGGGTAAAGATTTGGCTGAGAAGGGCCCGGGCCAGCGTGATGTCGGGCCGCCACGCGTCCTTCGGTTCGAGCCAAGCCCAGAAATATGACGGTGCGGATTCTGGGATGGACGGAGACGAGGGAGGCGGTTGCGTGGACGAACGCACGATCGGAGGGGCCGGCGCCGGCTTTTCCATAGAAATCGTTTTTTCGAACGAGGTCCACAACGCGGACCGAGGAGTTCCGCTCTCGAGGTCATCCCACGGGTAAACGGCCGTCTCCAGGCCGTCGGCCCCAAGCGCCGCAAGATCGATGCCATTCTGCTGGATGAACGCTTCCGTTTCGGCCAGCGCGGACGGGGAAAGGTCGTCGTAATATCGGAAGCCTTGTTCCACGGACAAGCGTACGAGCAGGCGGGTGGCAGAACGTCCCAGGCGGCAAAGCAGATTGATCAGGCGCACTTCCGAAGGCGACGCGCTCCAGCGGAATTCGCCGCGGACCTTTTGCACCGTGGATTCCAACCGATGACCTAGCGCGCCGGAAACCGTACGAACGGCATCGAATTGCAGCGGGGTGAAAGGGGCATTGAACAAAGGCATGAAGCTGGCAATCAGCCGCGTTTCAGGCGCCGCCGCGCGGACCCGCTTCAGGAGCTGGTCAAAGTCGGCGAAGTCGTCGTCGGTTTCCAGACCGGTGGCGATGAAGAACAGTTTCAACTGGCGGATGCCGGACGAGGCGAGGTCGCGAACGATCGCGGCCAGGGTTTCCGTGTCGGCCTGCTTGCCCAGATACGTCCTGAGTCGGGCGCTGATGCCTTCGATGCCGAACGTAAATTCGTGTTTTTCGAGCTTGCGAACGAGCCAGCGGTTTTCTTCGCGCCGGGCCAGGCTGGACAAGGCCAGACTCTTGATGGACACATGCCGGAAAAGCCCGAGAAGGGCCTCCACCGACGAGGCGAGAGCGGGTACGCTGCACGCATCGGAGGCCAGCAGGTTGAGGTCCGAATTGGCCATGGCCGCCTTCAGGCGCAATGCCGCGCGCGTGAGCGACTCGGTGGCCGAGGCGGACAACGCTCCCCGCATCCAGCCGGTCTGGCAGAAGCGACAGCGATAAACGCAGCCGACGGAGAGGGGCAGGGTCTCCTCGAGTTCTTCGTTCGAAAACGGAATGTATGCGCCGCTGTAATTCTCCAGCCAGATGTCCATCTGATCCGTACGATAGCGGACCGGCAGAGGGGCGGAGGGTTCGGCGAGGACGATGCCCGTTGTGCAGCCGTCATGGATTTCATGACGATAAAAAGAGGGAACATAGGCGCCGGTCGTTTCTGCGGCGAATTGGCGCAAGAAGCTTTCACGGGACAGGCCGTTTTCCCGTGCCGCCATCCATCGTCGTAAAAATGACTGAAGCCAGGTGATTCCGTCGCCGAAACAAACCGCGTCGACCAGCCCGCCGGAGCCGTCCTCCCTTCCTGCGTCGCCGTGGATAAAGGGGACTGCGCCAGCCGCGTGGCCGCCGAGCAGGACCCACGGATGGTCGGGAGCGGTCCTTCGTTCGCGATAGCTCAAGGCAAGGTCCGAGTCTTTCAGGGCCGCCGGCAGATTGAAGGCTTCCTGCTGAACAGAAATGCTGATGGCCACGATATCGAAATCGCGAGGAGGCCGCTTGCATCCCGTAGCGAGCCAGAGAGGAATTCCGTCCTCAATCATGCGTCGCGCGTCGGAAGCGCGCGGAAAAAACGCCAGATCGGCATAAACCCCGGGGACCTGCAAGGCCGCTTGCAGGAGCATGCGATGAGAAATGGACGGCAGAACATCTTCGTACGGCGAAAGGCGGCAGATCAAAACACGCAGAGCCGCTCGCTCGAAATCAGCCGGATCGGGCCGCCCGGGCTCCCCGCCATCCAGGCCGAGCCCATGACCGGACAGGACCTGCCGATTCATTCGATACCATGTATCTGCCGCCATAACCGTATTCGTCTGCATGACCCTAGGATTTGAAAGAATGCGGAAGGAAGCAAGACATTATCGGCAAGGCAGGCCTCTTAGGGTGCGTTTTGACGCGGCCCCCGCGCATAGGAATAAGAATCCACGCCCTTACGGACGCGGCTACGTAGTCGTCCCTCGAAGCGGGATAAGGACGTGGATTCCTATGCGCGGGGGCAGATATGATGCATCCGGCATCTGCACAAAAGTCTTTCCCTCCAGGCTGAATGGATCTAGTATTCGTTCAGATTTATCGTCAAAGGGTTGCTTGTGGTTTCCGGTACGCACACATGAATCGAATCTTACATTTCTGCTTGAGCATGAGCTTCCTGCTCGGAAGTTATGTGTTGGCGGCAAGGGCGGATGACGATTCGTTTCGCACGTGGTATTCCCGGGACGGCCAAACGCTCGAAGCCAAATTGATGGAGGATGGCTCGTCGTTCGTATTGCTTGAAAACAAGGCCGGAAAAACCCTGCGTATTGGGAAGCAATTTCTATCCGACCCGGATATTCAGTATCTAAAAGAACAGTCGAAGGCTAAATCCATCACGTTGATTCGCGGGCCGGATACCTTGATCACGGCTTCATTTGAAGATTTTTTAAAAGAGCAGGGCTACAGCATTACGGTGCTGTCGAGTGCGGAGCTGAAGACGGATTTCCTGGACCAAACGAAATTGCTCATTCTGGTCTCTTCCTTTCAACCTCCCGCCGATGAATCTTTGGCGGCTTTTTTACTGGCCCTGAAAAAAACAAGAGTGCCGGTTATCGCACTGGCCGATTCCGCCCGCATCGTACTTCGGCAATTGGAGCTTTCCATTGGACAGAACAACATGGCCTCCTCGGAGACGCGGATTATTCCTTCGATTCCTGGCCACCCAGTCTTTCAAGGTCCGCAACAGATCTCCACGTCCAATGGGGAAATGGCCTTGTACAATAAAGTGCAGAACGGATTCTCCATCCTGTTGGCGGCTGTTCCGGCGTATATGAGGCCGATTGCACAAACATTCGACCGGGCGAATTCCTATCCCGTGGTGCTGGAGGACAATCGCTTCCTATTCTGGGGGTTTCCCGGCTCTCCCGATGTCATGTCGGCAGAGGGGCGGGCCTTGTTTCTGAACTTGGTGGATTATCTCGTTCGTGGACAAAAGCAGGACGTCGCGGCCGTGCCGGCTCAACCGCCTCCGCCGGGCATTAAAGCTCCCGTCGTCGCTCCTCAACCTGGCCCGGTTGCCTCGCCGTCATCGTACCCGAGCGCCCCGGTTGTTTATGAAACGGGTCAGACGCCGCCGGGGCCGGTTAAGGATTTCAAATCCTGCCGCTTATTTTTCACTTCCAAGGAAAGCCGGGCGAGTTCTGCCTTTTTCGGTTTTGAGGCTTCGATGGGCCTTCGGTCGGACCAAATACGAGTGAGCAAGGATGCCAGCACCTGGTATAATTATCATCAGGAAGATGGCGTGGTTTACTACACGCCTCGCATCAAGATCACGGCCCGGAACAAGCCCATTCCTCCTCAATCGTTGTTGACGGTCGAGTATTACAGTCGCCCGTCCAGTGCCGGCGGATCGGCGCGCAATCTGGAGGCCGTTCAGCACATTCCCATTCCCGGCATCGAACGGGGCAAAGATTTGATGGTGGATGCCGGCGAGCTGGGAACGTATCGATTTACATACAAGAGTACGGATTACAAGCAAGTTTCCGGCAAAGAATTATATGGCTTTATCGTCAGTCTTTTTGGGTCGGACGGAGCGCTGCTCTTTCAGCAAGCGTCCCAGCAATCGTTGGTCGATTTGGCGACGGCCCAGCCGAAGCCGGCGATGAACCAAGCGTCTCAACGGTAACGGGAAGCTCTATCTTTTTCGGCTGGGAAAGCATATAAGTAAGCGCATCAGATGTCATTAATCGAGGAGATCCGACGAGTCCGGGGGAAGGGAAGGTCGCGCATGGAAATCGAGACAATCAAGCAAGGCAATGCGATGGTGGTCAAAGCCAAGGGCCGTCTGGATGCCGCCGCGTCGACCCTGTTCGAGCAGCAATGCAATCATTTATTGGATCAAGGAGTCACTCAAATCATTGCCGATTTGGGCGGGGTAGACCAAATCAGCAGCGCGGGCTTGCGCAGCATTCTGGTGATCAGCAAGAGAGCCGCCGAAAAAGGCGGCAAGCTCTTGCTTTATAATCTGGGCGGCGCCGTGAAAGAAGTTTTCGATCTTTCCGGCTTTGCCTCTTGGAAGCTGGAGAATGGGGAGTGGGTGGAGAAGAGTTGAATCGTTCCGTCATCTGGAATCGGCCGTGCTGGTGATGTCCAAAGGGTAATTGGACAAGGCTTGCCGTGCGGCCCTGCATGTTTCGGCGGCAGCAAACAGCAAACGCCCCTCGGCCAGGGCTTGAAGACCAGGCCGCGCTTTTTCCGATCGAACTCGCTGGAGGACCTCGCTCTGGTCGGATGGAAAGTCTGGCATGCCGGCCAGGATAACCAATTGTTCATCGGCTTCCGGCGTGCCCATATTCGCCAGCGCATGAGCGCCTGCGCCAGCCAAATTGGGCTGGCCGCCCAAAAGGCCGTAGGTGGCTGTTTTGGTCACCGCCCGTACGCAGGCCGCATTGGTGACCAGGGACACGGCAACCTGAAGGCGAAGCTGGAATTCTTTGTCCGTCCATTTTTCCATCAGTTGCGGCACTTCTTCCACAAAACCCAGATGGCCAATGGCCGCCAAGCCCGTTTCTGCCGCCAGAACCACGGAAGCATTCGTAGCTTCCTCTCTCAGCCGGCCAAGTAATGCCGTCTTGGCAGAAGGGGATGAGATGGCCGAGAAGCATTGGACCAAGGCCTCGCGCTGAGCGGCATCGGAAGTTTGTTCGAGCAGTTGAAACAATTTTTCAATGGATTTGTCGTCGCCCGCTTGAGCCAGGGACAATCCGTAATCAATGGGATCGGAGCGCAAGTCGCTTGTGGGAGTCGCGTCCCTATTTTTCGCGATCGGTTCCGCTCGGCCGGGTTTGACGGATTGCCCTGCCAGTTCCTCGATCGGGACGGCCGTATTCACGGGCTGCGCCGGCGTTCGCAGCTCGGAGAAATTAATGCGCCAGACGATTTCCTCCTCGCGGGTTGCCCGCCCTGCAAAAGCCACCAAGACCAGCAAGCCTGCAAACAGCACCAGGATTTGTTTGATGGGTATGCGCATGGAATTGTTTTTCAAATTGTAAAGCCCCGACAATGGATGCCCGACGCTTTTCGACGAGGTTGAGCTTCTTGTCTTCATATAGCAGTCCTTTCCGCCTTGAACCCTTGACTGTGGTTGTGGGCTGAGTGCCTCCGCAACCAACCATCGATAAGAACATACTAGTATGATACCAGTATGCAAATGCGTGTAAAGGGCAAAAATGGAAAATCTACGGCGGGTGTGGAAGCAAAAGAAACAAAAAAACCGGAGCCTGACGGCTCCGGTTCTCGGTGTACAAGCTATTCTGCGTTAAACAGCCATGATGTCCTTTTCCTTGGCCGCCAGCAGGTCGTCGACCTTTTTAATAAAGGCGTCGGTATACTTCTGGATTTCTTCCAGGGCATTGTCGCGTTCGTCCTCGGTGATCTTGTGGCCTTTTTCGATGGCTTTGGCCTGATCGTTGGCTTCGCGGCGGACGCTGCGGATGGCCACGCGGGCTTCTTCAGCCATGCGGTGCGCGACCTTGGTCAGGTCCTTGCGGCGTTCTTCGCTCAGTTCGGGGATGGGGACGCGAATGACGCGGCCATCGTTCATGGGCGTAATGCCGAGGTTGGACGCCAGGATCGCTTTTTCGATGGCCGGGAGGGCGGTCGGATCGTAGGTGTTGATCACAATCAGCCGAGGTTCCGGCGTGGAGATGCCGGCAATCTGGCGCAGGCGGGTTTGGACGCCATAATAGTCGACATTGATGTTTTCGACCAGGCTGGGGGAGGCCTTGCCGGTGCGCAGTCCGGCCAATTCCTGTTGGAGGAAGGCAATCGATTTGGCCATCTTGTCGTCGGCTTCGAGCAGAATTTCGTCAACGGATTCCATGTTTTATTCTCCTTAATTGCCGTCGTGTACGAGCGTTCCAACCGGTTCGCCCATGACCACGCGGATGATTTCGTCTTTCTTGAAGAAATTGAAGACCACGATGGGGATTTTGTTGTCCATGCACAGCGAGAAAGCGGCCGCGTCCATGACGCGGAGGTTCTTGCTGAGCGCCGTGGCGTAAGACAATTGTTTGTAGCGTTTGGCGGAGGGGACCTTGAATGGATCGGCCGTATAAACGCCGTCGACTTTGGTGCCCTTGAGCAGGGCATCGGCCCCGATTTCGCTGGCGCGCAGGGCGGCGGCGGTATCGGTCGTGAAGTAGGGGTTGCCGGTGCCGGCTCCGAAGATGACGGTGCGGCCTTTTTCCATATGGCGCATGGCGCGTCGGCGGATGAAGGGTTCGGCGACTGCGGGCATGGCGATGGCGGTCATAACGCGCGTTTGCACGTCCAGGTTTTCCAGAGCGGCTTGCAGGGCTAGGCTGTTGATGACCGTGGCGAGCATGCCCATGAAATCGCCGGTGGTGCGGTCGATCCCGCAGCTCTGCCCAGGCATGCCGCGAAAGATGTTGCCGCCGCCGACCACAATGGCCACTTCTACGCCCAAATCCCGGACGCTTTTGATTTGTCCTGCAATGGAGGACAAGACCTTGGGATCGAGGCTTTCGCCTTCATTACGATTTTGGAAGACTTCGCCGCTCAACTTTAGAAGTACACGCTTGTAGACGGGGCTTTTGTTTTGCTCTTTTCCGGCCATATAAGCTCCTTTCCTCCTCGCGATGCGAGTGTTGTCTGAATTATACGTTAGAAATTCGTTCCGCGCATGATAGAAAAAGACGGTGGGGAATGTAAAGACATCAACTTCTTTCTATAGGCCTTCTCCTTCTCAAACCCTTGACTCATCCCTCGTACTTTTCATACAAGTTAAAGTTACCAGCGCCGTTATGCTCCGTCCCCAGCCCTTCAGCTGTCGAATGGGTGGTGGCCGATTGGATCGGAAACCGCTTCGGTAAAAACTATGAATATTTTGGGGATAACCGCCTTTGTGCATGATTCCGCGGCTTGCCTGGTGATCGACGGGCAAGTGGTCGCCAATGCGGAGGAAGAACGCTTCAACAGGGAAAAACATACCCAGGCGTTTCCTGCTCAGGCCATCCGGTACGTACTTGAAGCCGGACGCATCGCTCCTCATGAAATCGATCTGGTTACCTTTAACTGGAATCCGTGGACGTCCCTGTTGCATGAGTTGGGCAAAGCCCTTTGCCTGCCGCTTTACCTCAAGATCCTGAAGTACAATCGTCCTCCCAAAAACTTTACAACCATTTTTTCGTCCCACCGGCTTCGCCGGCATTTGCAGCAATGCCTGGGAGAGAAAATTTCGGCGCCCATCAAGTGGGTCGGCCATCATCAAGCGCATGCCGCGGCCAGCTACTGCTTGTCTCCATTTCATGAGGCGGACATTTTGGTCGTAGATGGACATGGCGAAAATGCGTCTACCAGCTGCTACAGCGCCCGTGGAAATACACTTACGAGGCAGTGGACGTTGCCCATCCTTTCTTCGCTGGGCATCCTGTATCGAAACTTTACGCAGTATCTCGGGTTTCATGACTATCAAGAAGGCGTTATCATGGCGCTTGCTGCCTATGGGCGGGACGCGTACAAGGACTTCTTCAACGGCAAGGTCAAGCTCTTGCCCAACGGAAAAATCCGGATTCACAGCAGTTGCATGGGGTGGTGGCACTACCTGGATGGAGCCATCGCGAAAGAGTTAGGACCGCTCCGCCGGAGCTTGGACCCCCTGACGCAACGGGACAAAGATATCGCCGCCAGTCTTCAAGCTTGCGTGAAAAATTCCATGCTTCACATGGTGCGCCATTTGGCCGCGAAGTCCAACCGCCGGAATTTGTGTCTGGGCGGCGGCGTATTTCTGAACTGCGACATCAATAAGTCCATCCTGGAAAGCGAATGTTATGACCGGATCTTCATTCCGCCTTTTACCTCGGACTCCGGCGGCGCCATGGGTTCCGCTCTTTGGGGGGCCGTCGAGGCCAAAGAGGAGCTTAAAAAGGACGGCGCGTTTTTCTCGCCTTACTGGGGCCCGGAGTACGGGCCGGATGTTGTCGAAAGCGCTTTTGTCCAGGCCCAGATACCGTGCATAAAAAGCAGCCGCGTGTGCCGGGATGCCGCACAAATCCTGGCCGACGGAAAGATCGTCGGCTGGTTTCAGGGGCGCATGGAAAGCGGTCCGCGGGCGTTGGGCAACCGATCCATATTGGCCGCGCCTTTTGATGCATCAACTCGCGACCGGCTTAACGATGGGATTAAAAAGCGAGAGAACTTCCGTCCGTTTGCCCCCGTTCTGACCGAGGAGGCCGCGGAGAAATACTTCGAGGTGGAAGCACCGTTGCCGTCGTTGGCTTATTACATGCTGCTGACCGTCCATGTGCGGCCGGAATACCGGGAACGACTGGCCGCCGTTGTGCATGTGGACGGATCTTCGCGCATCCAGGTCGTAACCGCTTCCACCAACGAACGGCTGCATCGATTGCTGTGCGAGTTCGAAAAGCTGACGGATGGCGCCATGCTGTTGAATACCAGCTTCAATGTAAAAGAACCCATCGTCTGCTCTCCCCGTGATGCCCTTCGAACCTATAAAGCGAGCAGCCTCGATGCGCTGGTGATGGGCGATTATGTAGCAGACCGGGATAGTCCGCAGGTCACGTAGCCGCCGCCGTGAGGCGGTGGCAAGTCTTGGGGTTCGCGAGCGTTTAATGTGATTTATGGCCGTCGAATATCGTCTTGGGATTCGCGAGGCCGATCACGCCGCAGCCGATTCGGCCGCCGGCATCGCCGGTCGGCTGCGTTTTCAGGTCGTCCGCCTTGGAGTGCACGATCACCGCCTTGCCGAGTATCGGATTCCGGTCGCCATCGATGGTGATGAAATCCACCGTTATCTCATGATGAGCCCGGCCCTCGGCATCGGATTCGACATTGCCCAAATCGCCGGCATGCCGTTCGGCATCGGTGGGTGCGCCGTGGGGATATCCTTCCGGGTTGTAGTGGCCGCCGGCGCTGGCGGCGTCGGGCGCGCTGCAATCGCCATATTCATGGATGTGGAATCCATGCCGGGTATGGGGCTTCAGCCCCTTCAGGTCGGCGCCGACTTTGACCTGTTGGCCCACCTGTTCAAAGAAGACTGTTCCATGAGCCGACTGGCCTTCGGTGGGATGAATGACCGCTATGGCCATCACGGGCTTTTTATGTTTATTGGTCGTTGCCATGTCCTGCGCCCAACACGGACTGATGGCGATCGCCAGATACAACAGGCTCAGGGGCAGTAGATGCCTTTTCATGGTTTGCCTCATTTCCTATTTCGACAATTCGGCTTTTCTTAACCGGATCTCAGCGCCGGATAGAACCTTTGACACTAGGCAGTTATTTTTCGCCTCTTCCGCATATTTTCGAAATTCATCGTCGGAGAGACCCGGGACGGTTGCCTTCACTTCCAGATCGATGGTTGTAATGGCGAAGTCTGCGCCCTTGGCTTCGAGATGCACATCGGACGTGGCTTTTACTTCCTTGGGCTCATGCCCCTTTTGCGAGAGCAGATGGGCGAGGGCCATCGAAAAACATCCTGCGTGTGCGGCCGCAATCAATTCTTCGGGATTCGTCCCGTTTCCGTTCTCGAAGCGGGAAGTGAAGCTGTAGGGACCTTCGAAAGCGCCGCTGCCCAGGCGCATCGTTCCCCGGCCTTGTTTCAAGTTTCCGGTCCAAACTGCGTTGGCTTTTCTTGCTGGCATGATCGTCTCCTCTCTTTGTATGACACGGTTCAATATACAGCTCATCCGCTCTCCATCCCTATGGGTTCAACCCTGATTTGGACCTTGGAAAAACCTGAACCGAATACGTACGCCCATGAAGGCCTTTGCCGCATTTGAGCGCGGTATTTCCGATGCCTGGACCGAGGGACCGGGACCAACGAAGGAATGTCCTATTATTCGTAGATATGGCCTGTACCGCGGCGTCTATTCGTCGAGTATCACTAGTCTCCATTGCGATGAGGTGTCCGTCAGAGGACGGGAGAAAGCAGGAGAAAAAATGGCAATTACGCGCAGATCATTCATGAAATATTGTGGACTCGCCGCGGGGGCGTTGGGATTGGACTCAACCGGTTTGGGTCTTCTGCAAAAGGCGCTCGCGAATCCGTTGGCGCCCTCGGTCATTTGGCTGCAAGGCGCTGCGTGCGCCGGGTGCTCGGTGTCGTTGTTGAATCGTATTTCCGATGCCGGGCCCGCTACCGTGACCGAGGTGCTGACCGGCGCGATCAACTTGGTGTACCACACCACGCTGATGACGCCGGCCGGCGATCCGGCGGTCGCGGAACTGCGCCGGGTGTATGAAAACGGCAGCTATGTCTTGGTATTGGAAGGCGGCGTGCCCACGGCAGCCGGCGGCGCCACGTGCATTGCCCACAGCTTGCACGGCGAAGAAACCACCTTCCAGCAGGCCGTGCAGGAAATGACGGCCCGCGCGTTGGCGACGGTATGCGTCGGGACGTGTTCGTCGTTCGGCGGCATTCCGGCTTCCGGCTCGAATCCGACCTCGGTGGTGGGCGTCAGCCAGCTCACGGGTCGTCCGACGATCAATATCTCCGGTTGCCCCGCCAACCCCGACTGGGTGGTGTGGGCTGTCGTTCAATTGCTGACCGGCACGCCGGTCGATCTCGACAGCGACGGTCGGCCGACCGCCCTGTACGGGACGAACCTGGCCGGCGCCGTGGCTCCGGCCACGCTTCACGACAAATGTCCCCGAAACCGCGACGTGAATCCCAATGCGCCGACGGCGGCGACCAGCTTCGATAATTGCAACGGACGCTGCCTGCTCGATCTGGGATGCCGCGGGCCTGTCGTCAAATCGCGTTGCGACGGCTGCTGGAATATTAAGGCCGCCGATCCGACGGATCCCCCAAGCGAACGCTGGCGGAATTGGTGCGTCGGGGCCAACGCGCCCTGCCAGGGGTGCGTCGAAAAGACGTTTCCGGGGCCACAGTCGTTTTTCGAGTTTTACGAAGGGTAAGCCAGTTGAATCACACCTATGGAATGAGGGACTGAACCATGCCAGTAATCGTAGCATCTATCGATCCGGTAACCCGTATTGAGGGTCACCTTAAAGTAAACATCGAAGTGGACGCCGTGGGCGGCGTCCAGCAGATAACCAACGTGCAAACGGTCGGCACGCTGTTTCGCGGCTTTGAAAAGCTTTTGGAAGGCCGCGATTCGCGCGATGCGCCCATCATCACGTCGCGCATCTGCGGCGTATGCCCCACATCGCACGCCATGGCGGCGGCGCTGGCGTTGGACGCGCAGGCCGGAGTGAATCCGCCCACCGCGGGCCGCATTCTTCGGAATCTGGTTCATGGCGCATGCTTCCTGGAGTCGCACATTCTGCACTTCTATTTGCTGTCGCTTCCGGATTTCATCCAAGGTCCCGGCATGCCGCCGTGGACGCCGGGCTGGGAAATGGACAAGCGCGTGGACAGCACGGCGCAGGACAAGTTCCTGGCGCACTATCTGGAGGCAATCGTTCTGCGGCGGCGCTGCCACGAAATCGGCGCGTTGTTTGGCGGAAAACTGCCGCACACGCCGACCTTCATCGGCGGCGGCGTCACCGCCGTGCCGGCGGCCGACAAGATCGCCGCCTTCCAGGCCGGGTTGAGCGAGATTCTTGCGTTTATCGCGGATCGATACATCCCCGATGCGGAACGCCTGGCTTCGCTTTACAACGACTACTTCCTGATCGGACGCGGCTATGGCAACCTCCTTGCCTATGGCGCCTTCGAACTGGACAACGCCGGCGCGACGAAACTGTTCGGCAGCGGACGGGTGGTGAACGGCGCGGGCTCCGTGCAGCCGATGGCTGCGACCGCCATCACGGAGAACGTGACGCATGCCTGGTACAGCGATGCGTACAACAACCTGAATCCTGCTTCGGGGGAAACGGCGATGCAGACGCCCAAGGCCGGAGCGTATAGCTGGCTGAAAGCGCCGCGCTACAGCGGCGCGCCCTACGAGGTCGGGCCGCTGGCCCGCATGTGGGTCGCCGGCGATTACCGCAACGGCGTGTCGGTCATGGACCGCATTCGCGCCCGGGCCTACGAAGCGCTCAAGATTGCCCGCGCGATGCAGAGTTGGGCGGCGGAATTGACGCCGGACGCCTCGACCTATTCCACGTGGGCCGCTCCGGCCAACGCGACCACCCAAGGTCTGACCGAAGCGCCTCGCGGCGCGTTGGGGCATTGGACGCGCGCCGCCGCGGGCCGCATTGGGCAATATCAGATCATCACGCCTACCTGCTGGAATATCTCGCCCCGCGACAGCGCGGAGCAGCTCGGACCGCTCGAAAAGGCCCTGATGGGCACGCCGGTGGCCGACGCAAACCAGCCGGTCGAGGTCCTGCGCGTGATCCATTCCGTGGATCCCTGCCTCGATTGCGCGACGCATGTCATGAAGGCGAGACGGCGCGCGGTCTAATACAAACAGCACCTACGAGGGATGCGCTTATGAGCGAGAACATTGTCATTCTGGGCATGGGAAATCTATTGCTGACGGACGACGGCATTGGCCCGCATGCGGCGCAAGCCCTGGCCGATCGTCCACCCTCCGGGGTGTGCGTGGCGGATGTCGGAACGGATTTCCTATCCGCCCTGCCGTTTCTGGATTCCGCCCAACGCGCCCTGATCATCGACGCCGTCAAAGGCGGCGGGGCGCCGGGCACGATCTACCGGTTAACCGAGAGCGACGTGTCGCCGCAGGAAGCCGATTCGGTTTCCAGCCATGCGTTGAGTCTGTTGCAAGCGAGGAGGATTCTTTCTCCCGGCAGCCCAAAAATCGAGATTGCAATCCTGGGCGTCGAACCCGCCGTCCTCGGTTACGGCATGGACCTTTCCCCGTCGGTGGCCGCGGTCCTTCCGCGGGTCTTGGAATTGATCCGCGAAATCGTGACGCAGTGGCAGGAGCAGGAACCCCCTAAGAAATGCGCATGAAAGAGATCTCTTTGAATAAATACAATCAGCATAACAAAGGTAGGATTAGCATGAGATTCTGGCGATTGATCGCAACGATTCTTCTGATACTTGGCGTGTGGGGCGCATTGGACGCCGCAGACGCCGCCAACACGGATGGAACGGTTGCATTCCGCGCAACCACCGCCAGTTATTCGGCTCCTTACAATCCGGACAACATTGCCGCGGTGTGGGTGGTGAACAGCAGCAATCAGTTCGTTAAAACTTTATGCCGGCATGCCAAGTCACGGATCAATTACCTGACCCAATGGAATGCCGCGCGGGGCAGCTACACCAACGTCGACGGCGTCTCGGGCGCGACCCTGACCTCGCAGCCCCAGACCCACGCCGTGACGTGGGATTGCCGCGACCGCTATGGCGCGGTGGTTCCCGACGGCGTCTACTACCTGCGAGCGGAGTACACCAGCGCGAACGGCAGCGGCCCGTATTCGGCCAGTCATTGCCGATTCGTGAAAGGGACCTCCGCGGTCACAACGAATTACCCCAATCTGAGCGCGGGCGGGGGAACCTTCTCCGCCATGTCGCTCACATACACGCCGGCGATTACAGCCGTTGGCGATGTGGCCGTGACGGCCATGACCCCCACGTCGGGCAACGTCAATTCCACCGTGGCCGTTCAGATCACCGTAGCGAATCGGGGCAGCAGCGCCGCTTCCTTCCCGGTCGTTCTGAGCAACATGACCACGCGCGTGCAGATCGGTTCCCAGCAGGTTAACTCGCTGGCGGCCGGCGCTTCGACGACCGTCCCCTTCAACTGGAATACCGCAGGATTGGCGGCGGGTTCGTATCAGCTTAGGTCCAGCGCGGGCCCCATTGCGGGCGAAGTCAACCTGGCCGACAACACCCGGACCACCGCCGTGACGCTCGTCGCGCTGGTCCATGATGTGGCCGTGAACTCTCTGACCGCGCCGGCCGCCGTGCGTCCGAACACGCTCACCAACGTGACGATCGGCGTAGCCAACATCGGCAACTACAGCGAATCCTTCAATTTGACCTTGAGCGATATGACGGCGGGGCAGACGATCGGCGCCCGCACGATCGCCGGGCTGGCGGCCGGCGGTTCGTCCAATGTGACCTTCACCTGGAACACGACCAACGCGGCGTTGGGCGTTCATACGCTTCAAGCCGTTGCGGCGACGGTGACCGGGGAGACCAACACCGCCAATAACACGCGATTTGCGGCCACGATGGTGGCCGTGAACATGGAAACGAATGTCTTGGTCGCGAAAGGTTCGACTTGGAAATATCTCGATGCCGGGCTCGATATTTCGGGCGCGCCCTGGATGAAGACCGGCGTCGACTATTATGACGGATTCTGGGCCTCCGGCCGCGCGCCGCTGGGCTACGGCTTGCCGAACCTCGGCACGACCGTGAACTACGGCGGGAATCCGGCTCAACGATACACGACCACCTATTTCCGGCGCGAATTCACCATGGATGTGGCGCCGATGACGATCAACGCCCGCGTCATGCGGGACGACGGCGTCGTGTTGTATCTTAACGGCGTCGAAATCGCACGGCAGAATATGCCCGCAGGCCCTGTGACGTATGCCACGGCGGCCTCGGCGAACCTGACCGGCGCCAATGCAACGAATTATTTCAGCTTCACGATCGCTCCAAGCAATCTGCTGGTGGGACGCAATATATTGGCCGCTGAAGTACATCAATCGGCGCCCACGAACTCAAGCCTCGGCTTCGATCTCGAACTTGTCACACTGAATCCGGCGACACCGCGCAATTATCGCATCGCGCCGGTCTCCGTGACGCCCGATGGTTCGGTCCAGGCGGGCGACGCCCTCGGCGTGACCGTTGTTGTATCCAATCCGGGCAATGCGGCTACGTCGTTTACCGTTTTCCTGAAGGATGCCGCCACCGGCGCCATTCTCGCGTCTCAACAAGTGAATGCCTTGGCTCCGGGCGAATCTACGGAAGTTCGCCTCACGTGGTCGACGCTTGGGGCGACGGCTGGCAGTCACACGCTTCAGGCAGTCGCCGTCTATAACGGCGTGACGAACGCCGCAGACGTTGCGACAGCCACGGTATCCGTGGCGGCGCCTGCATTTGTGAATCGTAAAGTGAGTGCGGTGGGTTCCATTGGCGGCCGATGCGGCGCGGTGGCGGCCGTCGGAAACTATGTATATGTCGGTTGCGGCGCGACGCTTGAAATATGGGATGGAACGACTCCGTCCAATCCTGTGAAAGTGGGCCAGATCGCGTTGCCGGGCAACATCGTTGACCTTGCGGGCGGAACCGGCTGGGTCTATGTCGCGGCCGGTGCGAGCGGCGTGCACATTGTGGATGTTCGCACTCCCTCGAGCCCGGTGCACAGCATCACATTCGACAGCTCCGGGAATGCGCGGCGGCTCGGGCTTTCCGGCAGTCTGCTTTATGTGGCGGACGGCTTGAGCGGCGTGCGCATCCTGAATGTCGCCAATCCCGCGGCGCCGACGCTGGCCGGGTCCTACCAGACCGCCGGTCCGGCGCAGGCCATCGGGGTCAACGGTCAGACCCTCTCCGTACTCGACGGCCATGACGGCTTGCAGATGCTGTCGGCCGCCAATCCTGCGGCGCCGATCCTCGCCGGCGCTTATCGCCGCATAACGGCCGGGCTTGACCTGGCGACGGTCTCCGGCGCGACGCTGGTGAGCGATGCCAACGGCGGACTCCATCGAATCAATACGACAGCGCCGGCCACGCCCACGCTCGCGACGAGCGTGCTCTTGCCGGCCGCCGGCCGCGCGTTGGCGCTGACGGGGCAGGCTCTCTACGTGGCTGCCGGAGCGGGCGGTCTGTTGACCGTGAATCCGACCACGCTGGCCGTACTGGCCAATAGCGCCATTGCCGGCGGCGAAGGCTCCGACGTGGCCGTGAGCGCGTCGGGCCAGACGCTCTATGTAGCCGCCGGGTTTGCCGGTTGCCAGGCGTGGGACATCGGCACGGCGCCGCTGGCTCCGCGTCTGTTGAAGACCTTCAGCGCCGGCGCCCGTCCTGTGGATGCCGCAGCATCCGGTACGACCTTGTTTGTCGCGGGCGACGAAGGCGGCTTGCAAGTGCATAGTCTGGCAAATCCCGCCCTGCCCACGTTGCTGGCCAGCATTTCATCCATGGCGAACGCTCGTTGCGTGACCCTTGCCGGCTCGCTCGCCTATGTGGCGGACGGTCTCGGCAAGCTGAGCATTCTCGATATCTCGCAGGCGGGCTCGCCCGTGCAGGTCGGCAGTTATCAGGCGAACGGTCTGAGCCAGATTAGTCGTCTGGCTGTCTCCGGCAGTCGGGCGGTCATTACGGACGGCAACCAGATCCAGTTGATTAATGTCGCCAACCCGGCGGCGCCCGCGCTCGCGGCGTCATCCGTGCCCGGCGGCTATGTGTTCGATCTCGCGGCGACCACCTCGCATGTCTTTGCGGCCTGCGGCGGCTCCGGCCTGCGGGTGTATGGCTTGGCGAGCTTGAATGCGGTCGGCAGCTACAGCACGCCCGGCCCGGCCATGGGCGTGACGGTCAATGGGAATTATGCGCACGTTGCCAACGGCGCGAACGGCTGGCAGACCTTGAACGTCGCCAACCCGGCGGCCCCGACCCTGGTTAAGACGTCGGCCGGCAGGGTCGTTGGGGTGGCTTCAGCCGCCTCGATGGTCGCCCTGATCGACGGCCAAATCGGCGCGCAACTGATGAATGCCTCCTCGCCGGCTACGCCCGTGGTCAGTCGGACCTTCACCGGTCTGACCCAGCCCATGAGAGTCGGCATGGCGAACAACCGGATCTTCGCTTCCGAAGACGAAGCCGGCTTGTTGATTCTCGACTCCGGGATGAGTGAGCTTAGCGTCAGTCTGGCGACTCTTACCGCGAGCTGCACGGCCGGCCAAAACGCCAGCGCCCAGACCTTCGATGTCTGGAATTTGGGCAGCGGGTCGCTGAACTACTCGATCGGCGACAACGCGACTTGGTTGTCCGTCGCGCCGGCCAACGGCACGAGCACCGGCGAACACGATCGGATTACGGCGACGTACAACACGGCAAGCCTTGCCGCCGGTACGTATTCGGCCACGATCAGCGTGACGAGCACGAACGCCCTCGGTTCGCCCAAAACGATTGCGGTCTCGCTGACGGTTTTGCCGGTCGCGAATACGCCGGTGTTGGCGGTTAGCGTTACGTCGATCTCGGCCCAGTGCGCCGTGGATCGGGATGCCACAAATCAAACCTTTGACGTGTGGAATGCGGGCGGCGGACAGTTGAGCTATCGCGTCAGCGAAAATGCGGGTTGGCTGTCGAGGTCGTCTTCGAGCGGGACGAGCACCGGCGAACATGACCGGATCACAATGAGATTCGACACCGACGATCTCAATGCCGGAACGTACACGGCTGCCATTACGGTGACGAGCACCAACGGCACGGGTTCGCCCAAGACGATCCCCGTCACGCTGACGGTTGCGCCGGTTTCGACCACCCCGGTTCTGGCGGTCAACGTGGCCTCGCTCTCGGCCCAGTGTGGCGTGGATCGGGATGCGACAAATCTGTACTTTGAGGTGTGGAACTCGGGACCTGGACGGCTGAATTACAGCGTCAGCGATAATGTAGGCTGGGTGTCGCGGTCGCCTTCGAGCGGGACGAGCACCGGCGAGCATGACCGGATCACGCTGAGCTTCGATTCCGACGATCTCCATGCGGGCACGTACACGGCCACGATCACGGTGACGAGCACCAATGGCGCGGGTTCGCCCAAGACGATTCCCCTGACCTTGACGGTAGGCGCTGCGCCGAGCCCCGTGCTGTCGGTAAGCCCGGCTTCCCTGACGGCGGCGTGCCCGGCCGGACAGAATGCAGCCGGCCAGACGGCCGAGGTTTGGAATTCCGGCGGCGGGACCATGACCTACAGCATCGTGGATAATGCGAGCTGGTTGTCCGTGTCGCCAACGAGCGGCACGAGCGCCGGCGAACATGATCCGTTGGCCATAACATTCAATACCGCAGGTCTTGCGGTCGGCGCCTATGCGGCCAATATCACGATAACCAGCGGCAACGGCCCCGGTTCGCCCAAGACGATTCCGGTGACGTTGACGGTGAGCCCGGTGGCGGCGGGTCCCATCGTCGTGGACAACACGAACGGGCCAAACTCGGTTGTGCTGTCGGGCCGTTGGACGCTCAGCGCGTCGGTGTCCGGATACTGGGGCCGCAACTATCTCCACGACGGAAATTCCGGCAAAGGCAGCAAGAGCGTTCGGTTTATCCCGAACTTGACCCAGAGCGGCCGGTATGAAGTAGCCATTTGGTACAGCGCCAACAGCGGCCGCGCTTCGAGCGTGCCGGTGGATATTGTATCCGCGGATGGCAGTCGCACCGTCACGGTCAACCAGCGGATTAACGGCGGCCGTTGGGTGGTGCTGGGAACCAACTCGTTTGTCGCGGGAACGAGCGGATCTATTCGCATCCGGAACAACGGAACGAGCGGATATGTCGTTGCCGATGCCGTGCGGTTCGTAAGGGTGGGCGACAGCGTGCCGCCGCCGGAGGAAGACGACGATGACGACGACGACGATGAAGACGACGACGATCGAACGTACGTCATGGCAACCGAAGCAGCCGATGCCTGGACCAGCAGCGATGTGTCGGATGCGTTTCCGGCCGGCAGTCTGGTGGACAGCGACACGAACACCCTGTGGGTGGGCGCCGCGAACGGAGCGCCCTGGCGCGCCGTGGTGGACCTGGGGCGCATGGCCGAAGTGTCCAACCTGCAGGTAGAGTTCGACGGCCAGCCGTGGAAGAGCATGGGCATGGTGGTCAGCAAAGATGGAAGCTCGTGGGTCGACTACAAGACCGCCTCGAGCAGTCCGCTGCTGGTGCGTTATGTATATCTGTACTTCTGGGGCGCGGAACAAGGCACGAATGCCCCGACGATAAAGGAACTCCTGTGGAACGAAGAATAAGCCGTTGTTAAAACCGGCAATCCCTGATATGCAGCGTGGCTCGAGAGAGTCACGCTGCATTGCTTATGTAGTCCTCTCCTCGTAGTAAGCCGGTGGCCATATACGCAAATTTGCCTTCATGAAGAGTTGGGCCAAGAAGGATCGGCGCAAAGAGTAGCTGTTGCACGAAGACTTGTTTTTTGGAGGGTCGCGCTCCGTCGCGACCGGAAAAGATGGTTCCGACAGAGCGGAACCCTCCAGAAATCTTTGAGATCGCGTTTTTTGCAAACGATAGATCCATAGGATTTATGTATAAATGACAGGGCGTAAGCCGCTGGTTTCTTTCCAGAGCCAGACGTTGAGGAGGGGCCGTGTCAAGATGCACCCACGTGCAACGGTCGCAATGGCTTCCCCTTGTCTTGTCGCGTGGGGCTGTGTATAAGCCACCTCAATATGACGTCTTTGAATAGGGGCGGATCTTTGAGCGTTAGGAGCGGATAATGTGAAAAAAGCCATTGTGATCGGCGCCAGTTCCGGGATCGGGCGCGAGTTGAGCCTTGTCCTCGCCAAGAATCGGTATGTCGTTGGAGCTATGGCGCGGCGAGTTCAACTCCTGGATGAGCTCCGTCGTGAGATCGGCTCTAATGTCTTTAGCGAGCCGATTGATGTTGCGAATAGTCAGACTTCGATGGAGGCGTTGGGAAAGCTCATCAGCACGATGGGCGGGGTCGATCTGGTGGTGATTAGCGCCGGCACGGGACATCTCAACGAAGCGCTCGAATGGCCGTTTGAAGATGAAACGATCAGGACCAATGTTACAGGTTTTACCGCGATGGCGAATGTGGCCATCAAACATTTTATAAGCAAAGGAACCGGCCATCTGGTGGGCATTTCGTCGTTGGCGGCATTGCGCGGCAGCCGAATATGCCCTGCCTACAATGCATCGAAGGCTTTTGAATCCAATTATCTGGAAGGCCTGCGCTGCAAGATGCGCAAACTAAAGCTGCCGATTGCCATTACCGATGTGAGGCCGGGTTTTGTCAAAACCCGGATGGCTCAGGGAGAGGGGATTTTCTGGGCCGCCGATGCGGACAAAGCCGCCCTGCAAATCTATGATGCGATAAAACGCAAGGCGTCCATCGCATACATAACCAGACGATGGAGAATGGTTTCCTGGCTAATGAAGTCGATGCCTCGATTTATCTACGAAAGGCTATGAACATTTAGACGTGACGCGGTGTCTTCCGACACCGCGAACGTGGCTACCCCGTTTGCGTCCCGATTTTATCGGGGCGCATTTCTCACCGGGCGGTGAGAAATGCGGGTTAGCAGGCAAAGGAGGATCTTATGAACAAAACGAACATCATCGGCATTGTGGGCAGCTATCGAAAAGGCGGCGTCATCGACACGCTGGTTTCAGCGACTTTGTCGGCCGCGGAGGAAGCCGGGGCGATCGCGCAGTAAGAGGTCTCTGTTTGTAGCCGCCGCCGTGAGGCGGTGGTCTGGGGGGGGGGCGAGCGTTAGGTCTGCGAAAGCACGGCGCATGGGGCAAAACGGGGACGCGCCATTTGGGTCCGTCTGCTGCGTTGGCCAAGGCGGTGCGGATACATATCCTGCACTGCCTTGGCCGCCTTGCAGCCGAACCCAACTGACGCGTCCCCGTTTTGGGACTCGCAGACTCGCCCAACCCCATGCGCCGCGCTGTAGCACCCGGCCTGTCGCTAAAGCGAACAGGCCGGTCCCTGGCGGAATATTTTTTGTTCTTCGAGGCGTCGGACTTTCCTTCTCTTGCGCTGACGGCAATCTTTCATTGCCTCGTCCTGCTGCCTCCTTCATAACCTATTTAACGTCCGTGCCTTTTGAAGAGGAGCAGGGGGATCAAAATGAGTGGAAGCATCGTAGGCTCATCTAGTGAATAAGGAGAAATTCCGGAATACCTGTCTAATATTTAATATCACAGAACATCTTCCGGTCAATCAATGGTTTTGCCAGGGAATGACAACGGTCCAAGGACGTGCTAGGGTATCTTTATGACGACGGTATACGTAGAAACATCGATTCTGAGTTACTTGACCGCGCGTCCCACGCGCGACCTTCTGGCGACGGCCCGTCAGCAGATGACGCGCGAGTGGTGGGACACGCGCCGGGCGCGTTTCGATCTCTTCGTCTCGCCATTGGTGGAACAGGAGGTCCGACGCGGCGACCCTGATGCCGCTCGACGTCGCGTCGAGGCCGCTCACATTGCGTTGGCTGCGGTTCACGGCATGGACTACCTTCTCACCTGGAACTGCCGCCATATTGACAACGCCGAGACAAAGCCGGTCATTCGTTCTGTCTGTGCCAGACACGGCTACGCATGTCCGGAGATTTGCACACCCGAAGAACTGATGGGAGACCAAGATGAATGCTGACCCCATTCTCAAGGAACTGTGGGAGATCAAGGATGGTCTGGCCGCTGAATGTGATCACGATTTGCGTCGTCTCTTCGATCGCTTGAAGGCGTCGCAGACAGATCGTGGCCTTCGTTTGGTGAATCGAACAAAGCGGCATAAGAAAGTGGCAGAACCAGAGGGGCCAGGTTACGGCTCGCAAGCTCGCCGAATCTGACCCTCGACGTTGGGTCAAAGGAACTTTTATGGATACAGTCATTTTAAGCCTATTTGACGATCATTCTGGCGGCAAGAGCCACGCCGTTACCGGCGCGGCTACGAGAATGCGAAGGGCGTTTTGCGCAGTCCGTTTTACCCTTCATCAAGTTACTTCAGGATGTGGGACCGGCAAGTTTGCGCAGGGGCGCCTGACGCGAGGCTCTTCATGGGAGGGCGGGCATTCTTGCCCGGGTGCATCTCGACAAGGCCGCAGGTTGTATGAGGAAAAGAAGGCGCTCAGCGGAGTGAGCGCCCTACCCACAGCAAAGAATGGTAGGGACGGCGCTCCGTCGCCGTCCGCTGTTGCGGCAGTATCACAGGATGCACCCTTCTTGCCCGCCATCGTGGCCAGGAATGGCCGCGGTCCTTTAAGAAACTCCTTATGAGTCAAGCCTGAGTCGTAATTATAATGGCTGAAGTGTTGGGGTGCTGGAGGGGCAATGTTGGAGACGGGGCCACCTGGCCCCGTTTACTAATCCCATCGGGTCAGGCATCGACCGTTGAAGTTCTGGCCCTTGGGTGGAGCCGAAGGGCCAGACGCTTGAGCAGTTTGCTCACGGCTTGTGGACTACCCCTGACCGTTGACCTACTGCCCGTTGGATCATTCCACAAACACAGCAAATGATCTCGACCGCCATGGATTTGGCTTTGCCCATGCTGACCCTGATGCCTACAAAGTCTATTGTCGATGCCCGACCCTGATGGCTAGTCGACCCTGATGGCTGCGCCCCCGCCGGCAGCCGCGGCCCCTGGATCTACCGCGTGATCGTCCAGCCGTAACCGCGACTCCTGTAGCCGCCGCCGTGAGGCGGTGGCCTGGGGGAGGAGCGTGCGTTGGGGCCGCAAAAGCACGGCGCATGGGGCAAAACGGGGACGCGCCATTTAGGTCCGTCTGCTGCGTTGGCCAAGGCGGTGCGGATACATATCCTGCACCGCCTTGGCCGCCTTGCAGCCGAACCCAACTGACGCGTCCCCGTTTTGGGGCTCGCAGACTCGCCCAACCCCATGCGCCGCGCTGTAGCACCCGGCATGTCGCTAAAGCGAACATGCCGGTCTCTGGCGGTATTTTTTGTTCTTTGAGACGTCGGCCTTTCCTTCTCTTGCGCTGTGGGCCCAGAGTGGGGAAAAAGTCAGACAATGTCTGCCCAATTGCTAAAAACTGAAAATTCAATAGGTCAGACAGTGTCTGGCCAATTTATTCGGCAGACGCCGTCTGCCGAATCTATCGTTCGGGAGACGGACGCCCGTTTCCCTCTCCCGTGGTCCGCTTATGTCCGTCTACTCTCGGTCAAGAACGAGCTTGCCCGCCGCTTTTACGAGACAGAAGCATTTCCTCCTGGAACTGGGCGGCGATTTTGCGTTCATCAGAATACAGCATGGCCTTGCCCGATGAGAAAACCATAGCCGCCGAATTGGATCGAACCCAAAAGACTCTGGTGAACAAGTCCAAACGGTCGTCATTATGATGGCCAATGATTTTATAGCCGAAACTCCTTTCTCTATTTTTCTAAAATTGCATCACGCAAATCCCGCCTCGCGAGACGCTATGTCGGGCAGGGCGCAGATTGAAAACCTCTTCAATTCGGCCTTCGGCAATCGGAAATAGGCAATCTCTTCAAGTTCGGAAATTCTTCTTGGGTTTCCTTCCGAAATTTTGTATAAACTCTTTCATTCTTAGCGGCTTCTGAATCCATTCGTTGAAGAGAGAACAAGGGACTTAAATGAATGTGCTCGGGCAGACAGGAATTAGATTTTCCTCAGTAATTCAATTTTTCATTGAGCAAAATATGAAATACTTAAATACGAGGACCCTTTTGAACCCTCAAAAGGTTCTCGCAAACACAAATTCCATGGGAGGAATCGAATATGGCCGTCAATGAAATGAGAGAAGCTATTCGTGAGGCTCGGAGGATCATTGAAGATGTGCAGAAGAGCGATGGGAACGAAGCCGAGACGCGTAGACGGGTTGAGCGGATTTTTGAAGCTGTAATGGGATATGACGCGTTTAAGCATTTGTCGCGCGAACATGCTGTACATGGGGTGGGTGACACGGAACACTTGGATTTTGCGATCAATCTGACTCCTGAAAAAGTATCCATTGTTGTTGAGCTGAAGCGCGTGAATGTTGACCTTGCACCAAAGCACCTCAAGCAAGCCATGCGTTATGCAGTTGATTTGGGATGCGAATGGGTATTGCTGACCAACGGTCGTCAATGGGAGTTGCATCATATTGAATTTGGTCAACCACCTGAAACAATGCTGATCAAGGCTTGGAATCTGATGCTGGATGACATTGCAGAGCTTGAAGAACACTTCGATATCCTCTCTCTTCGGAGCCTTAAGAAGGAAGTCCTAAAAGATCTATGGGAAACGCAAAGCGCTTTGACACCTGAATGTTTGCTCGATGAAATATTGTCGGAGGATTCACTTCGCGCGTACAAAAACTCAATCCGTCGTAAAACAGGTGCCTCTGTTAATCCTGAAGACATCGTTGGCGCTATTAGAAGATTGTTGAATGATAATGCGGGGGCAATGATGGATCAGATGAAAATATCGTTGCCCGAGCGGAAGTCTAGAACATCAAAGACCGCTGCATCAGAAGTTATCCCTCCGCCCGCGAGTGAACCGGTTGTTGTTGTACAGCAATCCAACGCTCAAACAGTACCGCCACCTATGTAAGAACAAATCGTGAGGATGGATTGCGATCCAACAGCCCCCAACGTGAGTACGATGATAACGAGAGATGAAGAAGGTCGTGTGCGATTTGGATGGCTGGAATATATCATCCAAGGGATCATTGTTCTTTCTCTGATTGAGTTTGCCCTAGAAACGCTCCCTGATTTAAGTGTGAAACAAATTCGGATGCTCCGATACTTTGAAACGGGTTCAATTAGTATTTTTACCGTGGAGTATGTGCTTCGAATTCTTCTCTCACGTCCTCCAAAGAAATACAGCTTCAGCTTTTTCGGTCTAATTGATCTCTTGGCCATTTTGCCCTTCTATTTAAGCCTCGGAGTTGATCTGCGATCACTCAGGGCATTCCGGCTCCTGCGCCTCTTCCGAATTCTTAAGCTGGCTCGCTACAGCCATGCCGTGCAACGATTCCATCGGGCGTTCATTATCGCCCGGGAAGAACTCCTGCTATTCGGAGCCACAGCTTGCATTGTCCTCTATTTAGCGGCCGTCGGCATCTACTACTGCGAACATGCCGCTCAACCAGACAAATTCCGTTCCATCTTCGACAGCCTTTGGTGGGCTGTCGCCACGCTAACCACGGTGGGATACGGAGACATCTATCCCATCACAGGGTGGGGAAAACTTTTCACATTTGTCATCCTGATTGTTGGACTAGGAATTATCGCTGTCCCAACCGGCTTGGTAGCCTCAGCCTTGTCAAAGGCACGGCAAGAACAAGAGAAGGAAGCTTCTCCGGATAGAGATGTCGGATAAGGGATTTGACGTTTTTAGAAAACCTTCAATGAATAATAAAGAAGCCTACGGCAATCATGTTCACCACCAAAATATAGAATCACATGAAAGTTATCTGCCCAAGTTGTCACTATAATGCTGGAGATATTCCCGAGGTTACTATTGGTCAACATCTTGAATGTGACTGCGGGGTCCAGTGGATATACGACGGCCCTCCAAGAGGTATTTCAGCAACAGTATCAGGTGTATCAACTGCGGTTGCTGAAAAGGCTATTCATGCAGCGGCGATTGCTGCAAAGGCGACGGGAGGTGTCGTTGCTAAAGGATTTAAGAAAGCACAGCAACACATATCCAGGCAACGCTATATTGGAAAATTGCCTCAGACATTCCTTAAAGCGACAGAAGATGGAATCATATCAGAAGAAGAAGAGCGCAAAATACGAGGCGACCTTCTCCAGCATGGCATTGAATGGACTGATGCTGTTGGACTGATCAAACCTGTAACAACGGAATTTGGAAATAGAGTGTTTGCCGATGTGATCGCCGATAATCTTATGACGCCGAATGAGTTGTCGGAATTACTCAGGTACATTGAGCTATTTGAAATACAAGACGCAGTGAAACCTCAGGCAATTCAATTTTTGAGAAGGATGCTTGCTGATACGATTGCCGATAGATGCGTTAGCCGCGAAGAAAGAGACAAGATTAGCGAATACATAAATGCTTTTGGGCTGCAAAGCATGCAGCAGGAAGTTGACGTGATTCTCGAACGTGTGGAGACATTATGGCGATTGAATAATAATATATTGCCTCCGCCACTGAAAGAGAATCCTCTTTGGCTCAAATCAGACGAAGCCCTGTATTTTAAAACAGAAGCGGAATATCTACTCAAGAAACATAAGCAATTGGCCCATGTTCATGGAGCGTTGTACATTACAAGTTCACGTTGTGAATTCATGTCAGAAGACTTTTCAGTTTCGCACCCGCATGAGCATCTCAGAAGATGTGATGCCGCGAGACATACTCATATGTCTCTGTTATTCAATCCAAAGCATGGATCTGGTACTTATCTTGTCGCCGACGCGCCTGTAGCGGCATCTTATATGAGTGCGCTTGCCAGAGCTGTCAATAGGACAATTTCCATATCAGGAGGAGACTGCTCGATTAATGATAGAAGACGCATATCAAAAGAAGTTCGACATGAAGTATGGATCAGAGATCAAGGTAAGTGCGCAGAATGTGGAGCAGAAGATTACATTGAGTTTGATCACATAATTCCGGTCAGCCGTGGAGGTGCAAACACCGGAAAGAACATTCAGCTTCTCTGCAGAAGGTGCAATGGGAAAAAATCGGACAAGATTTAGTGTCGGAATCAGGTCGGAATTTGGAGGAATCTAGTTCGGACCACAGCAAGTTATTTGCTCCTAGAGTCTTCCGAAAAAGGAATCGCTTCCAAAGTCATTTATGGAGCGATTTTTGACCCTGAAAATCGCTTCTTACAGTCAGGGATGAAAAAATGAAAACGCAATGGGCATGGCGGGTTTTTGTGCTGACGCGAGCCACGCCGTTACCGGCGCGGCTACGAAAACGGGCAGCGCGGGGTCAGCCCTGTGGTTAGAGGATAGCGGTGACGGTGGCCATTGGGGTCATGTGACCCTAATGGCTCTGACCCTAATGGTCCATAAAGAATGAAAAGACAACCAGACTTCGCAGAGCTGTTTCAGAAGCATTTCGGTAGTTCACCGTCCGCGGTGACGTACCAAGTTCGTCAGGATTCCAATCGCTTCCACGATCTCGTCTTCCTCAACACCAAGTACTGAAGCATACGCGTCTAAAACCGCGCCGCTTCGTGCAATCGTTAGCTGTCATTGAAATGAAATACATCGAGGTCAAGACTGGTTCATGGAAAGACACGCCCTTGCCGTGGTGGTGCAGGCTCCTGCAACGCATCATCCCTCCGGCGAATCCCGACTATGAGCGATTCTACCCTGCCTTACGCACGTGGTGGGTCGAACTTGATGACAAAGAAGTTCCGACCCGTGAAATCGGATTTGATGCAGACGGAAACCCAATCGTGCTCGCGCCATTCGGTCGAAATTGCGGATTTATAGTTGATACAAGCACACCGTGGAACGACGCGTACGAGGAGTGTCTTGAAGCGAAGGCGAAGTTTCAGGCAACTTGGAAAGAGCTTGAGAAATCATTCTCCGAATTGAAGCAATGAAAGAAAGCAGTCAAAAAAATCCTGCGTATGCTGAGAAGCTCAGCGCCGCAGATTTTGGACGTTGGTCGCGACACGAGGTTGCGATCTTGAATATGCAAGGAGGAGGTAAAACTGAATCGATTGCATCTGGCGTGTTTCCGCCAGTACCCGAGGATGGCGTGCTGCCGTTGCGCGTATGACGGGGTGCGAAGCCCATCCGGCAATGTACCGAAACCGATAACTTCCAATTCGGCGTAGGGCTAGGGTCGGGACCCCAAGGCGAGAATAGACAAAGAGCCGTAGACGCATCGTAAACGAAAACAGGGCTCAGGGAAGTTGACGGGTCCGAAGCGAAGTCCCCGGTGCGACTTCGGAAGTGGCCAGGAGGCGGGTCGCCAACGTGCCCGCACGAAACCCTCGCGCCACCGGTGTTCAGGCTCCGCCTAAAGGGTCCATACAGGTCAAGATCGTGAAACGTGGAAAAGCCGTCACTCCGCCCTGGCGCAAAGCCGGAGCAAGCCAACCGCAAGGCAGGCCGATGGAGGGGCGGCAGGGAGAAGTTGGAAGAAGCGAAAGCCGGGCCGTAACGGAACGGATAGAGTCCCGTGTGGACTCAACCCAAAACGCCGCCGCTGCCGCGGGGGCGCGAACGGGAAGCCGACGTCCAACAGGTGTTTCCTGGCGAGAGCATCTGGAGAATCGACGCAGATGAAAAAGCAAATGACGTCCCGCCAACAGCGGGATGGTGCGTTCATCGACGACGCCAAGAAGTGGGCCTCCATCGACTGGAAGACCGCTCAGCGCGAAGTCAGACGACTACAGATTCGTATCGCTAAGGCGGTTCAAGAAGGACACCACGGCCGGGCGAGAGCCTTGCAGTGGGTGCTGACGCACTCGTTCCACGCCAAGGCCTTGGCTGTCAAACGGGTGACCTCGAATAAGGGGAGGAAGACTCCCGGCGTCGATGGCGTCCTGTGGCAGGGCGCCCGCGCCAAGTGGCAGGCCCTAGGCGGCCTGCGACGACACGGATACAACCCCCAACCCTTGCGAAGGATCTACCTCGAGAAGAAGAACGGAAAGAAACGACCTCTGGGCATCCCCACCCTGTTCGACCGCGCCATGCAGGCGTTGTACAAGCTGGCGCTGGCCCCCGTCGCGGAAACCACGGCCGACCGGAACTCCTACGGGTTCCGCGAGGGCCGTTGCTGCGCGGATGCCGTCGCGGCGGCGTTCAACGCGCTGGCCAAATCGAACTCGGCGACGTGGGTGATGGAGGCCGACATCGCCGGGTGCTACGACAACATCTCGAAAGGATGGATGTTGAGCCACATTCCGATGGATAAAGAAATCCTCCGCAAATGGCTGGAAGCCGGATACTGCGAAGATGGCCACTGGTATCCGACGCACAAAGGAACCCCGCAGGGCGGGATCATCAGTCCCCTCCTGGCGAACATGACCCTCGACGGCTTGGAGTCCGCCATCGACCAGGCCGTCCCCCGACGCCAACGGGTCAACTTCGTCCGCTATGCCGACGACTTCATCGTCACGGGCAAGTCGAAACGACTGCTCGTGGAAGTCGTCCGTCCGGCGGTGGAAAAGTTCCTGAAAGAGCGCGGGCTCGAGCTCTCGAGCGAAAAGACCGCGATCACACGTATCCACGACGGATTCACGTTCCTCGGGCAGACCTTCTGCAAGCACGGCTCCGTGCTGCACATTGTGCCGGCCCGGAAAGGCGTTCTCGCCCTTCTGGAAAAGATCGGGGAACTACTCCGACGCAGTCTGAGCGCACCGATCGAAGCGGTCGTCGCGAAGCTCAATTCAGTGCTTCGGGGCTGGGCGCTTTACCACCGCCACGTGGTCGCATCGCGGACGTTCAGTCGGGTCGATACCTATGTCTATGAGCAACTGTGGCGTTTCCTGCGCCGCAAACACCCCGGCAAATCGAGGAAATGG
>Ga0209417_1000312_pt1 | contig 124571 bp, 123 predicted proteins | sample RifGroF2_FD_184002 | JGI IMG/M metagenome (GOLD analysis project Ga0209417, IMG submission 184002) | Groundwater microbial communities from Rifle, Colorado, USA - Groundwater F2 (SPAdes) (version 2) | ecosystem: Environmental > Aquatic > Deep subsurface > Groundwater | place: Rifle, Colorado... | reverse complement strand
GAGGCTTTCTGGGAAGAAAGAGTGATGGCAACCCTGGTATGAAAGTCATATGGAGAGGAATGCGAACACTTGAAGGAGCTGTTGAAATGTATCGTATTTTAAAAAAAGATGTGGGTAATGGATAGTCGCCATGAGCGAACTTGAAACGAAGAGAAAAGTGAGTCGAATGGTTTTATCGAACGCTCTTTGTTAAACTTTCTTTGTAATTTCAAAAAATAAAAAATTTTATTGTGCGTTCGGTGAGACCCTTCGAGACACTCGCTATGCTCGTTCCTCAGGGCGAACGCGTTAGGTAAAATTGTAAGAATGAAGAATGCGTTCGCCCTGAGCGAAGTCGAAGGGTTTTATCGAACGCGAGAAGTAAAAATTATCTTAAAATAAGGATATCAACAATTATCGAACTCGCGTTATGTTAATTATTTTGAAATACATTGAAAGGGCTTTGTATGAAACATGCGATTCAAAAAGGTGTTGGCTTTGGTTTAACGTCTGGCGTTATTACAACGTTGGGTTTAATGATCGGTCTGTATGCGGGCACTAATTCACTTTATGTTATTATGGGAGGGGTTATATCAATTGCCATTGCAGATGCTTGTTCTGATTCTTTGGGAATTCATATTTCAGAAGAAGTTGATAATCAAAAAACACAGAGAGAGGTTTGGATTGCAACTATAGCGACCTTTTTAACAAAATTTTTCTTTGCACTCACTTTTTTGATTCCGTTAAGTTTTTTCGCCTTGAAAATGGCGATTATTGTTAATATTCTATGGGGTGTTTTTTTGCTTGGATTGTTCAGTTATTATATTGCATGTGAACGAAAAACATCGCCGTGGCACATTATTTTTGAACATCTTTTTATTATGTTTTTGGTAATTGCCATAACTTACTTTGTGGGTATAACCATTGCTGGTATGGTACGTTAATTTAACTTTGAGTAGTTTCTATGAATAATAAATTATATTTAGCATCACAATCGGTACAGCGTAAACGGTTGTTGCAAGAAGCGGGGTTTGATTTTGAAATTCTCGATCAGTGTGCAGATGAGCGATCATGTGATTGGGGTATGCCTATGCAAAAACTTACCGAACATATTGCACTTCTCAAAATGAATTCTACGATAGTTCCGACTGGAAAAAATGTTGGTGAAGCATGTTGGGTAATTACTGCTGATTCGTTGTGCGTTGATAAGCATGGAGAGATTTTTGGTCAGCCAGCCGATCATGCTGATGCGATACGTATGGTCAAGGCGATACGTGATGGCGCAGTTGCGGGGACCGCATTTTGTATTGATAAACGGGCTTGGAATGCTTCTTCGTGGCAGGTTGAAAAGCGTTTTAGCGGTTATGCGCAAGGGGAATGCTTTCTTGATGTTTCTGATGAGAGTATTGAATGGTATTTTGATCAATTGAAAAAAGTTTCAGGATTGAATTATATGAAACTTGCTGGTGCATTTAGTATAACTGGTTTTGGTGCGCAGTTTTTAAAGCGTGTAGATGGTTCATATTTAGCAATACTTGGATTGCCAATGTATGAAGTAAGACAAGCTTTGGTTGCAACCGGTTTTTTTGATTAATGCTTAACCGTCTCTTTTGATGGTTTCCATTGTTTCAATAATTCCCTAAAGAGGACTTCTTGGGGGTTTGCTTTTGGATTTTCTTCTATCTTTTGTGAGGCATTTTCAATGCTTGAATCAACAATCTCATTATCACATGATGTTCGATCAATTTGTTTAATCGACGGCATTAATTGTTTTTGTAATTGTATATTTACTTTTTGTTCATGGTTAGTTTCATAAAGAAGAACCTCAAGAAGAGAGAGAAAGTCTAAAATTGTTTCTTGGGCTTCTTGGGCATCAAATGGTTGCTCATTATGATGTTGAGCCATGGCTTTTTTCATGATTTCTTTGAGCTCATCGCTATATTGTTCAATAATTCTTTGCATAACCATAATGAGTTCTTGGGAGATGATGAAATGATCGTCGTTATTTTGAAAGTTCATTTGAGCCCTTTCCTCATGCTTTAATTAAACCATTTTTTCTTCATTTTGTCTAAAACTATTCCTCTTCGTATTCGATTTCCCAGCCCTCGCCTTCAATTTCTTTTTCAGGCAATGATTTTAATTTACTTAGTTCTTGTACGCTTTGCTTGATTATGGCTTTGGATTGGTCTACTTCTCGTTCTAATTCTTGATGAGTATCTTCAAATAATTTGTTCATGTCAGTTTGCATTTTTTGCATCTTTTTTTGCAGTTTGAGAATCATTTGAACGCCGGCGAGATTTATACCGAGTTGGTGAGTTAGGTAGATAACTTCTTCTAGTTGTTCAACATCCTCTTCTGAGAACAGGCGTGTATTGCCTTCAGAGCGTTTGGGAGATATAAGTCCTTCCTTTTCGTACAGGCGTATTGTTTGTTGGTGTATGGTAAACATTTCTGCTACGGCAGAGATTGAATAATAAGCTTTTTTTCGTTTTACTTTTTTCATCATGGTTTTACACTAGTTTTAAAATTGCTTTTAGATCTACGTATACTAGTATAGCAATGATAAATCAAGCTATGAATTTAAGGAGCGCTTTAATTATGATTAATAAGATTTTTTTCCTTGCCTTTTTTTTGCATATATCGATTCAGGCAGTGCATGAACTCGGTTCTTATGAAAGATGTGAGGATATTAATGGTATTATGTTTAAGCAGAAACTGTTTTTTGATGATAACGAAATAATGCGTGATTTTTTTATTGATAATGAGCAGGTGGTGCAAGAAGTATTTGAACAAAAAAGACATGATGCAACTGAGTGCGAGGTTCAAATTGCTCAACAACGTTTAAAAAATATGGTGGCGCATGAGGAGGATGCATTTGAGCGGCTCCGTGTGCAGGGGTATCTGAAATTGATTAAACACGCACGAGAGCTTTTAGATACACTTTTGGTTCAAATTTATGAAGAGCACATGCGACCATTTTGGATTTTTAATGAAAGCAACATTTCATCGGAAGAATTATTATATCGTCTGAAGCAGCACTTGCATCCTTCATTAGCTTTTGTTGATGATGCGGATGCTGAAAAAGAATCCGTTTCAACTTTGCGAAGTCTTTTTGAAAAGCTGGAGCAACTTTGTCAAGCTCTTGCTCAATTTTATCAACAAGCAATGGCTTGGGCGTTGGAACAATCTGACGATCCAGGCGCCCTTAAAAAATTGCTTGAATTGAAAGAGTAATTTCTTTGATTTTAAACATTAAAGCGAACGACGACGATATCGCCATCTTGTACAGTGTAATCTTTGCCTTCAGTTCGAATTTTGCCAGCTTCGCGAGCTTTTGTTTCTGATCCCAATTGGATTATATCTGCATAATTAACAATTTCTGCACAAATGAATCCACGTTCAAGATCTGAGTGAATTTCACCACTTGCTGCCCGAATAGCGATTCCTTTTTTTATTGGCCACGCGTGGATCTCTTTAGGCCCACAAGTAAAGAATGTAATTAATCCTAAATTGGTGTAGGTTTTGCGGATGACGGTATCAAGACCACGCTCCTTAATGCCAAGTTCTTGCATCATTTCATTAACTTCATTTTCAGGTAATTGTGCAAGTTCTTCTTCGAGTTTTATGCAAAGTGGAATAACTTTTTCATTGCCAAATTTTTGTACAAGGGTTTGATAATGAATATTTTCATCTTCTTTGTTAATGTCTGATTCTTGTAGATTAGCTATGATAATAAAATTTTTAGCCGAAAGGAGTGGCAGCGCGTTGTAATCAGATTCTTTGACTATTTTACGAACGGTAGCCGCATCAAAGTTATCGATTGCTTGATGAATTTTTTTAAGTATTTCTTGTTCTAAAAGAAATTGTTTGCGCTCGGCAGGACTAATGTTTGCTATTTTAAGCGACTTCTCGACCTTTTCTCTTCGTTTTATGAGCGATTCAAGGTCTTTGAGCATTAATTCTTGTTCAATGATATCGAAGTCGGCAAGGGGATCGATTTTTTGTTGTGAATGAATAATATTTGGATTTTCAAAACAGCGTAAAACATGAATGATTAAATCTACTTCACGGATATGACTTAAAAATTGATTGCCAAGCCCTTCGCCTTGGGCGGCTCCTTTAACAAGTCCGGCGATGTCTGCAAACATGACATCTGCGGGAATAAATTTTTTAGATTGATAAATTTTTACTAAACGTTGTAAACGTTCATCGGGAACTTCGGTAATTGCAATATGCGGTTCAATGGTGCAGAATGGGTAGTTTTCTGCAGGAACGCTTGAACGTGTTAATGCATTAAATAAAGTCGATTTACCAACATTAGGGAGGCCAACAAGGCCAGCTTTTATACTCATATTTTCTTATTTTTATTGTTTTTATAATTATAAAAAGTATATCATTTTTTCAGTCAAATGAGTATTTTTTCGAGGGAATAATGCGTCTACGAATTCTTTTTTTCTGTTTGTTGTGGTGTTGTTTTGCACAATCAATGCATGTGTTTCATTTTAATATGGAGCGTTTACGTGCTCAAATAGATTGCATTAGAGATGAGAATGACTGTGTCAATGCTGTATCAGAGCAATCTCGCATACTCTTAACGGTACTTGAAAATATTGATATGAAAGATTGTGAAGTTTCATTCTTTTTACATCAGAAAGAAAATGCTCAAAGATGGGGTTCAAATCGCTTTTTTTGTATGCAACACAATCTATTTGGTGCGCTCTGTTCTGTTATCATGCAAGGAAAGATTCTTTTGGAAAAACCGATAGAAGATCCTGATTATCTTCATTCAGCTGTCAGATTTTTGACAGGGCTTTTATTGCAATTAGGTTATGTTGAAAATCTTTTCTTAACGTGTGAACGACTCTCTTTTGACCAGATAAAAACACAGATTTTATATAATTATCAAGCATTATCAGTAATTATTCCCTACAGTAGTCAGCGACACAAGATAAAATTATATTTTTATAAAAAAAGTAACGGGGTTGGCGTGTCGTTGGGTGTTCGGAGCTTAAGAAGGCTTTATTCGTGTTACTTTGGGAGCGGTTTTTCTGAAAAATCTTTTCATCTTTTATTGCAAAATTCTTTAGGCCGTTATGATGATATTATTCTTGAAGAGTAATTTTTTGGGATAGAGGAGAAAAAACTTTTTGGGGGGATTTATGAATAAATCAATTTTTTTTAAGGTATTTATAATTGTTTTTATTTGCAAATTGCCAGCATGTTCGGATCTTTTTTTTGAGTGCATCGGTTCTCGTGTTCCCCTTGATCACGTGAAACCATTTTGGCGTTATGATGAGATAAAAGAATTGAAAAAGTTGACACCTGGCGATCTGAATAGTTCATTGAATCATTATCCAATTGTTTGTATTGAAAGATCTTTTAGTTTTAAAAATTTAGGTACATGTGTTCCACGTTATTTGATTGATAATAGCAAGAGAGAGCAACGTAATATTTCTGAATATGCGCGTACGGTTCTTTGTCCTGCTAAGTTTGGGGAAGGACATTACGAGGTTTGTTCAATTCCTAATCAGCTATGTAATAAAGTTTATGTGAAAATTGATGGAAAATATGAATTGATGATTGAACCTGCAGATCCTGCAGGCAAGATGTTTTTAAAAAGGGCTTATCTTGATACCATAGCATCTTCTTTTTATCGATTGGCTCCTGATAGTTTAACAAATATACTTTCTGAAATTCATGGAAGATATTGTGCGCAAAAGGGACCTCAATCAATTGATAATTTTTTGAGAAAATTTGGATTTGAACCGCAAGGAAAAACTTGGATTCCACGAAGTAAGTCACATCTTAAGAAGGCTGTTGCGTTTGGTATAAATCCGCATGATTGGCTAAAGTGTCGTGGCGAATATAAACATTTTCAGGATTTTTTTACCAGAAAATTAAAGGAGGGGGTGCGCACAATAGCTGAGCCATTTAATCCAAATGTAATAGTCGCACCGGCAGATAGTAAGCTCACTGTTATTGAAAACGTAGAAAAAGATATAACGTTATTTTCAGTAAAACAAGAAGATTTTACGTTGAGTCGATTTTTAGGCAATGATATATTGGCACAAGAGTTTGATGGTGGAACGATGATGATTTTTCGCCTATCTCCTTATAATTATCATCACTATCATGGTGCTGTTGATGCTATTCCTTCTGAAGGAACGTTTATTAAAAAGATAGGGCTAGAATCGGTTGATCCCATTGCGTATAAAACTAAAATTGATCCATTAATCACGAATAAGCGAATGTTAGTTAAGCTTGATACCCCATATGGAATTATTCCGATGGTCGTTGTGGGTGCTTATAATGTCGGAAGTATTAATAACACATATATTCCGTGCCAAGAATATAAAAAAGGTGCCGAATTAGGTTATTTTAAATTGGGCGGTTCAACGGTAGTTTTACTATTTAAAAAAGGCCAAATTATACCGATAAAAGAGTTTGTCGAACACTCATTGCAGGGTTTTGAAACAGCAGTTTTTTTAGGCGAAAAAGTTGCAACATTTACTCAATCATTAACAGAGGAAGAGATTAAGGTTTGGAAAAAGAGCACAACAACCTTATGTGAAAAACCTTGAACGTTTGATCTATTATTTGCTAAAAAATAAAAAAAATGTTTTTTTAGCGGAGTGAAGATGAAAAGATTATTAATTTTCTGTTTTTTTCAAGTATTATTCAGTGAAATAAATGTTTTGAATCTTAAAAATACGTATGCGTGTTTGCAAGGAACTGAAAATGAGATGCTTTCACCTCTTGTTGGGGCAATTTCGTGGCATTCAGATTGGATGAAGAATTTCTATCGTTTTGCTGATCCTGAGACTGCTTGCGTAAAGTTGGCGCGCAATATTTTTTATTATAATGATCAGACGGGTCATTTTGCTATTACAAAAAGCATATCAGCATTGGCGGCGTTTTTAGCGCAGAATAATGCAACGGATCTACTTATTTTTTGGTATTCGAATAATCGCAAAAATCTTAATGAATTAGTACACTACAAAAATCAGTTGGCTAAAAATATTAAAGGTTTCAGTAAAAAAGAATTTCAGCAGTTAAGGGATAAATGGTTCAGGAAAAGCAAAGGTGATTTTTTGAATGATGTTCAAAAAAGAATAGCTGGTGTTACGCCGCCAAACTATAAACTTTTGACTCAAATAGAAAATGCTTTTTATGAGCTTTATGCTGAAAAAATTCCGTACCCTTCCTTTGTGCTTGATCAAATATTGGCGACATATTGGTTTATTGCTCAGCCTGATGATGATATGATTCCTGAGTATGTGAATCAGTTATTAGGTAAAACTTGTTCCGATTCTTTGCCGGAAAGATTCCATCGAGAAGAATTAAAAGAAATTGAAAATTATTCTGATGAAGATGTGATTAAATTGCTTGATACTGACCTTGAAAAGGTAGCGCTACTCTTACTTGAACTGTTAGGGAAAGGAAAAAATCCGCCTTTTGTTAATCAAGGAAGTTATAGATATCAAGATTATACCGATATTCCTGATTGCGTTGAATCAACATTAAGGAATTTTTTTAATTTCATTCTTTTTGATGGCAATCAATATAATTTTGATTTATTACCAGAGACAATCAGAGATAATATTAATCCAGAATTGCAAAAATTTTATAAACAATTTCCATTAGAAGAGACACTTTCGCAAGAGGCCGGTCAAGCTTGGTTTAATCTTATGGCGTCGTTACGAAATATTGATAATTCAATTGGTTATAATAAGGAAATCTGTGAGGTTTACGGTAGTTCTGAAAATGTAATTAAAATAATAAATGTTTTATTAAATGTTCGCATAAAAGATTTTACTGATATGGGGAAATTGTTATCAACTCCTCAACGTTCGCTTTTTTTTGATGCAACTGACATAGAAGGTGAATATTTTATATCAATTCCTCAAGAAAATCGTGAAGCTAAGTTTGTTTTTGAAAAAAAGCATGCATCATGTTCTTTTGTCCCTAGAAGGGAAATTCTTAATCATTTTTTTGATATTATTTCTCAAAAACCATATTATTCTTTTAATTTAATTATGCTCACATTAAGTTTGCCCATTCACCTTACGGAGAATTTTTTTAATGATCATTCATATCTTTATCTTGGATGTGATCAAGACAATCCTAATGTTCTTGTTGATATCGTTAAAGAGGTGGTTCGTTTATTGTCGGGAGAAATTTCCGAACAATCTTCTTATTGTTCTTGGCTGAAGGCTCTTATAAATAATATTAAAATTAAAGATTGGTTTTTGTATCGAAAGGCTTTAGGAGCGATTGTTTCAGCCTATAATCGTGTTTCTTTGTGTGTGATTGAACTTTTACAAGAAAGTGAATCTCCGCAAGAGCTGTTTTTTATTGGCGCTGAATTTGGTGCATCAGCAAAATTTTTAAGTGAGTTATTAGAGAAGGGCGTACAACATGATGAAAAATATGGTGGCATGGGAACAGAAGATACTGCCTTTATGCTTGCGGCACTTCGGGGGCAGTTGGACGTTTTGAAAATTCTTTTTGATTTAGGTGTTGATGTTGATGTAGATGAAAAAAATTATTATGGTGATACGGCTTTAATGTTGTCTTTAGCGGCTCCTGATACGAATGTAGCAGAATATCTTATTCAAAAAGGAGCTTCTCTTGATAATAAAGATAATGCAGGCGAGACGGCATTAATGTGGGCGGTTAAGCGCGGTCGAAAAGAGTTTGTCAAATTGCTTATTGATGCAGGTGCTAATATCACTGAAAAAAACAATGAAGGTCAGACTGCTTTGATGATAGCAAAACAAACTGGGCAAGGAGAAATAATTGATATTCTTACCGAGTCGTTGGAAAAAAAAGAATAAGATTATTATTTAGAGCTTATACGAAAATTCCAATAAGCCTAAAATTGTGAACAGCGCAAACAAATTGCCACATTCCTAATATTTTTGTCCGAAAATGCATTTGTTAATTTTGTTTTTTACGCTAAAATTGTTGCTATTTGTAACGTTTTTGTGTTAATTTTAAAATAAGATTGAGTTATTGAGTAGATTTAAAGATGAGGAAGGTTGCCATGAAAAAGTATGTAAAATATTTGCCTTTATTATTACTTCAGCCAGTCCTTGCGCAGGATGCTGAAAATCAGATGAAGATGCCAATGAACTGCAGGATGAAAGAGATGATGGGAACTGATATGATGCAGGGATCTGAAATGATGTCTAAGATGGGTGAGATGCCTATGATGGATGCTGTTGAGGGTGTAGAAGAAGTTCCCATGGGTGAGGTGGTGGCTGGGGAAGAATTGGAACTGATAGAACCACCGATGGATGAAGTGAAAAAAGAATTGGAACCGCAAGAAGAAATGGCAATGGCGGGAGAATCGATGACGCCGATTGAATCTGAGATGGGAATGATTGAAGAAGAATCGATGAGACCAGAAGAAATGGTGAATGTCGAAGAAGAAGTTGAGCCACAACAGGAAATTTTGGATGAAACAATGGAAAAGCGCTAAAAAGGTTTTTTCTTTGTTAAAAAGGCCCAGGTTAAAATTCCTTGGGCCTTTTTAAATGGTGTTGATTATTTTTCGTTGATTTCGCCTTCGATTGGTTCATCATCCTTCTTTTCTGATGATGGTTCTGAAGAGGCCTGTTGGCCCGGTTGTTGCGCTTGTTGATATAAAATTTCCGCTACTTTGTGTGAAGATTGAAGCAATTCATCGGTTGCTTTTTGCAGTTCTTCAGCGTTGTTTTCATGTTCTTTGAGCGCTTTTTTTGCTTTTTCGATAGCTTCTTCGACTTTTGTAATTTCGTCAGCTGGAAGCTTTTCTCTGTTTTCTTTGACTGTTTTTTCAATTTCAAAGATCATGCTATCGAGTTTGTTTCGTTTTTCGACAACATCTTTCGCTTTTTTATCTTCAGCTTCGTGTTCTTGTGCTTCTTTAACAGCTTTCTTGATTTCGTTTTCACTTAAACCGCTGCTGCTGGTAATGGTGATTTTTTGTTCTTTGCCAGTTGCTTTATCTTTTGCAGAAACATGAACAATGCCATTGGCATCAAGATCAAAAGTTACTTCAACTTGTGGAATGCCGCGTGGTGCCGCAGGAATGCCTTCAAGTCTGAATTGACCAAGCATTTTATTGTCTTTAACAAATTCTCGTTCACCTTGGAATACGCGAATATCTACCGCCGTTTGGTTATTTTCAGCTGTTGAAAATATTTGCGATTTTCTGGTTGGAATAGTTGTATTGCGTTCAATGAGTTTGGTCATGATGCCCCCCATTGTTTCAATGCCCAAAGAAAGAGGGGTAACATCGAGAAGCAGGACATCGGTAACGTCACCGGCTAAAATACCCCCTTGAATTGCTGCGCCGACGGATACGACTTCATCGGGGTTTACTGATTTGTTAGGTGCTTTGCCGAAAAGCTCTTTGACAATGTCTTGAACTTTTGGGATACGAGTTGAACCACCGACAAGAATGACCTCACCGATTTCTTTTGCCGTTAAGTCTGCATCAGCCAGAGCTTTTTTGCATGGCTCAATAAGGCGTGTAAAAATAGTGCTACAGAGTGATTCAAGCTTTGCTCGTGATAATTTTATAGTGAGATGCTTTGGCCCTGATGCGTCAGCAGTAATATAAGGTAAATTAATTTCTGTTTCTGGAACTGATGAGAGTTCAATTTTTGCTTTTTCTGCAGCTTCTTTTAAGCGTTGGAGTGCCATTTTATCTTGGTGAAGATCAATTCCTTGTGCTTTTTTGAATTCATCAATAAGGTATTCCATGATGCGATTGTCGATATCATCACCACCAAGAAGGGTGTCTCCGTTAGTTGAACGGACTTCGATTACCCCATCATTGATTTCCAGTACTGAAATATCAAACGTCCCGCCACCAAAGTCAAATACTGCTATAATGCCGCTCTTTTTCTTTTCGAGGCCATATGCCAATGCTGCTGCGGTTGGTTCATTGATAATGCGATCAACTTTAAGACCAGCGATTTTACCAGCATCTTTAGTTGCTTGTCGTTGAGAATCATTGAAATATGCTGGTACCGTGATGACTGCTTCACTTACAGGTTCACCGATGTAATCTTCAGCGACTTGTTTTAAATAGCTTAAGATTGCCGCAGAAATTTCTTGCGGGCTGTATTCTTTTCCCTGAATTTCGACAGCGCAGTCGCCGTTGGCCGTTTTAATTACTTTATAAGGAAGTTTTTCTAATTCTTTTTTTACTTCATCATATTTGTGGCCAATAAGGCGTTTTACAGAAAAGATTGTATTTTCTGGGTTCGTAATTGCTTGACGTTTTGCAAGGGTGCCAACGAGTCGTTTGCTATCTTTGGTAAATGCAACGATGGAAGGGGTTGTATTTCCGCCTTCTTTATTAGGAATAACTTTGGGAGTACCCCCTTCCATGAAGGAGACAACAGAGTTTGTGGTACCTAAGTCTATTCCTATTATTTTTTTTGCCATTTTTTAAATTCCTTTCTTGCGTGAATATAAAAAGTTTTTACACGTATAGTTAGTATACGTCTTTATAAAAAAAGTTGTCAAATTTTTCGCACATTTCTTTAGTCTTGTTCACTAAGATTTTAACGCGTATTCATTGAAGCGACGATTTCTGCCGAAATTTTAGCGCATAATTCCAGAGATGCCTGCAGGTGGTCTTGTTGCGTCAGGGTGAGGGTCGCATAATCGCAGCGGGTTTTCCATCTCTGTGTTGATGTCGTGTTTTCATATGGAAAACTTTGTTTTGAAAGGGTGCGCTCACGTTGCATTTGAGTGAAAAAAAAAGCTCTTCGGAGAACCTCTCCTGGGTATCATGCTATGCTTCGAAGTTTAACATGCAGCTTAAGTGAATGATTCATGAAGTTTTATGGAGGTGTGCTTTGAAGTATGACATTGAGAAATGCATGATGATTATCGTTGAAGAATCAAGATGTGAAGTTTTATAAATTCAGGAGAGGTTCTCCTGCGATCTTAAATAACGCGAGTTCGATAAATAAACGTTGAAATATGTTATTAATGGAAACAAAAGCAAAGCGTTCGCCATGAGCGAACTTGAAACGAAGAGAAAAGTGAGTCGAATGGTTTTATCGAACGCTCTTTGTTAAACTTTCTTTGTAATTTCAAAAAATAAAAAACTTTATTGTGCGTTCGGTGAGACCCTTCGAGACACTCGCTATGCTCGTTCCTCAGGGCGAACGCGTTAGGTAAAATTGTAAGAATGAAGAATGCGTTCGCCCTGAGCGAAGTCGAAGGGTTTTATCGAACGCGAGAAGTAAAAATTATCTTAAAATAAGGATATCAACAATTATCGAACTCGCGTTAATTAAGCGGGCCAGAAAGTGTTCTGGCCCACATGACACATTGTTTGCCTAAAAAAAATTATTTTGAACTTTTTTGTTCACGAGCTCCCACAATTTCAGCGATTATTTTTTCAGCTCCTTCAAGGTTGGTGTTTACTTTTTTCATTGCTTTTTCGAGCAAGTTAGTAATCTGTTCGATTTCTTTGTTTAAATATTTATTAGCGAGCGTTAAGAAATGTTTAGCTTGAATGATTTGGCTTCGTTTTTTATTTATTAATTTTGCTTGTTTTTTGTTGTCTTGTTCTTTGGCAATTTTTTCTTCAGATTTTAATTGTTCTTCGAGGGCGCCTAAAAGTTCGATAGCTTGTTTGGAAATAACGCTTATAATATCTTGCTCAAGTAATTTTTTACCAAAAGTCATTAACGGATGTTCTTCTTTGGAGAGTTCATCTTTAATTGCTTGAGTAATGTCTTTTTGGATAAGGTTTTCTAGCTTGTGAACAAAGAGTTCTTCTAATTTTTCTACCGAGGTTGTTGTAGCAACAGCATTTTGATTGACTTTATTGATTAACTCTTGTGCTGCAGGTTTTTTAGCAAAGATTGCGGTATTACTTAATAACAATAAAAGGCATAATTTTTTCATTTACTTTCCTTTAATTTAAAGTTAACGCGTGGTTAAACTTTTTTGTTGCTTGTTCAATATTGTTTTGTGCTTGAATAATATGGGCTTTCTTAAAAAGGCCATCAGCTGAACCAAAAAGCTTATCAAGACTATCTTTTAAGACTTTTGTATTGTTGTTTACTAGTGCATATGCTTTTTCTATTTCTCTAATGGCGGTTTCTGCATATTGGTGAGCTTCATTAAGTTCTTTTACTTTGTTATCATTTTTCTTTCCTTTTTCCATGAGTTTTTTATTCATTTTAGTAACGAGTTGTTCAAATTCTAGCGCAGTTTGATGAGTTAATTCTAATTTTTTAAGTTTCTCCGCAATAGAATGAAGAGATTGATAATCCTTTTTAATTTTTTCATTTATGGTTTTTAAATCATTTTTAAGCTCTTCTTGGACTTCTAAAAGAAGAGAGACTTTTTCTTTGAGAGCGGCTTCTTGTTTTGTCGTCTTATTGTGATGATGCTTTTTAAGTGCTTTTAACGTGCAAGCACAAAGAATGGTAAACAAGAGTAAAATTTTGATAATTTTCTTCATCGTGTTTTTGTTAAAAGTTTTTATACATTGTTTTTTCAAGGTCTAATATTCTAAGCTCAGTGTTAGCTTAACGAGAAAGAGGGGAATTATGAAGAGGTTTGCATTGTTTTCATTATTAGTTTTGGGTCAGAATGCACGAGATTCATTGTCTTATAAATACAAAAAGGATGTAGATCAAACAGTTGATAAATATGTGAACCTTTGTAATTTAGTTGAGCAAAAACATTTGTGCAAGCCTGATTTTGTTTGGGTGCGCCACTTGTTCTTTAAAGATCCTTGTATTATTCGTTGTTATAATGAAATTGTCAAAAAACAGAGTGTTAAACCATTGTGTTTTTTATGGCAATCATATAAAGAAGGCTCCGTTGAATGTGATAAAGACAAATTTATTTATGAATTTTGCCATCTTATTTTTATTGTTTTTGAGCAATTTGCGATGCATCTACTTGCTGAGGTTACGGGAGAATCAACAGAAACCTTACAAGATCTTTTTGATAAAGTCGATGCAGCTATTCCCATGGATGAGCTTATTGATATTTTAGAAAAATGCTATGAGAGGCTGAATGCGATTATTGCCCAGCTTGATCTGCACTCAGCAGAATTTCAAAAAAGAATACCTAAAAGATGGGTTGTTTTGGCGGTGACGGTTATTTTTATTATAAAAAAAATATATCAACATTATTATCAAAAAGAATTGTCTGTTGCCCAATTAGAATGATGCGCCTCACCAATCTTCGAGAACTTGCAGTAGAAAACAATGCCGATTTGGTAATTTCAGAAGAGCTTCTGGATGAATTGCGAGAGAGCGGGGTTCGTGTGGATCGTTGAAGGGAATCTTTCTTTTCACTGGTGAGGTAGTGTGTGGTGCTTATGGTAGTTCGAATTTATTGGTTTATGTAAATAGAATTTTCTAAATTAATAGAACATGATATAATGAAATTCTTAGAGAGCAAATTGTTTCTAAGCTCTTTCCTCAAAAGGAGGAGTGTTATGTTTGCTCTCAACGATAAAGTTGTTTATCCAGGCCATGGCGTAGCCCGTGTAACACGCGTCATTGAACGCTCAATTGCTGGTCATCTTGCGCACTTTTACGAATTAAGATTTTTGAATAAAGAGATGATCATTTTAGTTCCGGTTGACAATTTATCCTCTGTCGGCATTCGTGCACTAAGTACCCATGATTACATTACGGGTGTTTTTAAGATTTTAGCATCTCCCGTCAATAGAAATCCATTGGTAGAACTTAGCACTAGTAGTTGGAATAAGCGCAATAAAAAATATCAATCATGTTTACGTAGTGGAAACTTGATCGAGATTTCAAAAATTTACCGCGATCTTCATTATCTTGCTCAAGAAAAAGAACTTTCTTTTGGTGAACGAAATTTACTACTTCAAATAGAATTGCTTTTGGCTGAAGAAATATCAATGGTAGAAGATGTTGGTAAAGAGAGCGCAGTAGATCAATTGCGTTCTTGTTTTATTCATGCTTCTCCAGCGAGAGTTAAGTCGTCGGCTACAACAGTTTAAAAAAGGCCCGAAAACTTCGGGCCTTTTTGACTTGTGCTTTTTTAAATGTGTTTTAATATCTTTTTCCTTTTAATTGCATCAAGAGGTATGAGGCAGTATTCCAATGTCCGGCGTCAGCGGCAAGTTGAATTGCTGTTTTTCCCCATTCATTTTTTAAATTAATTTTTGCGCCAGCATGAACCAGTTTTGCCCACATATATTCATCGCCCACGAGTGCTGCGTACATTAATGCAGTCATGCGATGTTTGTCCATCGTATTTGCGATGTCATATGATTCTTCAACTTCCATTTTATCATCAGCATAGTCTTCAGTTTTCAGGGAAATATTTAAAAGAAGATCAAATGCTTCTTCTCGATTGAGAATAATTGACCAGAGGAGCAACAGTTGTGCAGGAACTGGTCTTTCTGCATTCTTTTGATCTTCTATAAATGCCAATGGATCAGCTCTGAATTCTTCAAATCCTCTCAGTCCACACAGTTCAAGCATTGCTGCAATGCGATTACGGCCACAACCAGCTGCAAATATTAATGGAGCGTCTTTTCTTTCGCTCATTTTACATTCGGCATGAATATCTGCACCACGATCAACCAGTAGCCTTACTACTTCGGTATGGCCATTTTCAGCAGCCCATTTTAATGAAGCATCACTTCCACTCCAATCACGAGCATGAAGATCGGCGTTATGATCAAGAAGTAGTCTTGCGGTGTCAGTATGACCATATTCAGCAGCCCATCTTAATGCATGATCATCTAGAGCATGAATATTTGCCCCACGATCAAGAAGCAGTCTTGCGGTGTCAGTATGACCATATAAAGCAGCCAATCTTAATGCATGATCATCGCGAGCATGAATATTTGCCCCACGATCAAGAAGCAGTCTTACGGTGTCAGTATGACCATTTTTAGCTGCCCATCTCAGTGGAGCGTCATGATCAGCATGAATATTAGCCTTACAATCAAGAAGCAGTTTTACTACTTCAGTATGACCATTTTTAGTTGCCTTTCTTAATGTTCTATCACGCCAGGCATGAATATTTGCACTTCGATCAAGAAGTTCTGTTACGCTTTTTATATCACCATTTTTAGCGGCGTCGATAAGATCTTCATCAAGACCAGCAAAAAGTGACGAGATTGTAAGTGTTAGAAAAAATAAGCGTAAAATTTTCATAAACAGAACTCCATTGAATTTTGGTTTAAAAAATATTTTTTCCTTTTAATTGCATCAAGAGGTATGAGGAGGTATTCCAATAGCCTGAACCTGCAGCAAGTTCGATTGCTTCTTGTCCCCGTTCATTTTTTAAATTAATTTTTGCACCAGCATGCACCAGTTTTGCGCACATTCGTTCATTGCCGAAAAGCGCTGCGTACATCAATGCGGTCATGTGATGTTTGTCTATCGTATTTGCGATGTCACATGGTTCTTCGACTTCCATTTTATCATCAGCATAGTCTTCAGTTTTCAGGGAAATATTTAAAAGAAGATCAAATGTTTCTTCTCGGTTGAGAATAATTGACCAAAAAAGCATCAGTTGCGGCGGAACCGGTCTGGCAGCATTCTTTTGATCTTCGATAAATGCCAATGGATCTTCTCTGAATTCTTCAAATCCTTTTAATCCACAAGCTTCAAGTAGTGTTACAGCATGATGATGACCATTTCGAGCTGCCCATCTTAATGCACAATCATCGTCAGCATGAACATGTGCCCCACGATCAAGAAGCAGTCTTGCGGTGTCAGTATGACCATTTATAACTGCCCGTCTTAATGCATAATCATCGCAAGCATGAATATTTGCCCCACGATCAAGAAGCAGTCTTGCGGTGTCAGTATGACCATCATCAGCAGCCCATCTTAATGCACAATCATCGTCAGCATGAACATGTGCCCCACGATCAAGAAGCAACCTTGCGGTGTCAGTATGACCATTTGAAGCTGCACATCGTAAAGGCGCATCATCGCGAGCATGAATATTTGCCCCACGATCAAGAAGCAACCTTGCGGTGTCAGTATGACCACTTCCAGCTGCCCATCTTAATGCATGATCATCGCGAGCATGAATATTTGCCCCGCGATCAAGAAGTTCTTCCACTTCTTTCGTGCCACCGTTTTTAGCGGCTTCGATAAGATCTTCATCAAGACCAGCAAAAAGTGACGAGATTGTAAGTGTTAGAAAAAATAAGCGTAAAATTTTCATAAACAGAATTCCATTGAATTTTGGTTTAAAAAATATTTTTTCCCTTTAATCGTCTCAATAAGTACGAAGCGATATTCCAATAGCCTGAACCTGCAGCAAGTTGTATTGCGGTTTCACCCCATCTATTTTTTAAATTAATCTTTGCTCCAGCATGAACAAGCTTTGCGCACATGTGTTCGTTGCCAAAAAGTGCTGCATACATCAATGCGGTCATGTGATATTGGTCCATCGTATTTGCCATGTCGTATGATTCTTCGACTTCCGTTTTCTCATCAGTATCTTCTTCAGCTTCCATTGAAATATTCAGAAGCTGATCAAATGCTTCTTCTCGATTGAGAATAATTGACCAGAGGAGCATCAGTTGCGGCGGAACAGGTCTTTCTGCGTTCTTTTGATCTTCTATAAATGCCAATGGATCTTCTCTGAATTCTTCAAATCCTTTTAATCCACAAGCTTCAAGTAGTGTTACAACGTGATGATGAGCAGTATAAGCCCATACATCTAGAGCATGAACGTTTGCACCACGATCAAGAAGCAGTCTTGCGGTGTCAGTATGACCACTTCCAGCTGCCCATCTTAATGCATGATCATCGCGAGCATGAATGTTTGCCCCACGATCAAGAAGCAACCTTGCGGTGTCAGTATGACCATTTCCAGCTGCAAATCTTAATGCTTCATTTTCATCAGCATGAATGTTTGCACTATGATCAAGAAGCAGTCTTGCGGTGTCAGTATGACCATTGTAAGCAGCACCTATTAATGCAAAATCATCATCAGCATGAATATTTGCCCCACGATCAAGAAGCAGTCTTACGGTGTCAGTATGACCATTTCCAGCTGCAAATCTTAATGCTTCATTTTCATCAGCATGAATATTTGCCCCGCGATCAAGAAGCAGTCTTGCGGTGTCAGTATGTCCATTTGCAGCAGCACATCTTAATGCATAATCATCGCGAGCATGAATATTTGCCCCGCGATCAAGAAGCAGTCTTACGGTGTCAGTATGACCATTTCGAGCAGCCCATCTTAATACAAAATCATCTTGAGCATGAACATTTGCCCCACGATCAAGAAGTTCTTCCACTTCTATCGTGTCACCATTTTTAGCGGCTTCGATAAGATCTTCATCAAGGCCAGCGAAAAGTGACGAGATTGTAAGTGTTAGAAAAAATAAGCGTAAAACTTTCATATTAAACTCCATTGAATTTTGGTTTAAAAAATATTTTTTCCTTTTAATTGCATCAAGAGGTATGAGGCGGTATTCCAATGTCCGGCGTCAGCTGCAAGTTCAATTGCTTCTTGTCCCCGTTCATTTTTTAAATTAATTTTTGCACCAGCATGCACCAGTTTTGCGCACATTCGTTCATTGCCGAAAAGCGCTGCGTACATCAATGCGGTCATGTGATGTTTGTCTATCGTATTTGCGATGTCGTATGATTCTTCGACTTCCGTTTTCTCATGAGTATCTTCTTCAGCTTCCATCGAAATATTCAAAAGTTGATTAAATGCTTCTTCTTGGTTGAGAACAATGGACCAGAGAAGCATAAGGCCTGCAGGAACGCGTTTTTTAAGCAATATGGGAATAATTCCTTTGAGTAAGAGAGGACACATCGCTGGCATTTGTTGGGCATTTATAAATGCTAATGGATTTTCTCGAAATTCTTCAAAACCTCTCATGTAACAAAGTTCGAGCATTGCTACAACGTAATGATGGCCATTTTTAGTGGCCCAGTGTAATGGAGCATTGCTTCCGGTCCAATCTCTCGTATGAATATTTGCACCGTAATCAATAAGCAACCGTATGGTATCAGGATGACCCTCCTCTGCTGCCAATCTTAATGCATAATCATCGCGAGCATGAATATTTGCCCCACGATCAAGAAGCAGTCTTGCGGTGTCAGTATGACCACTTCCAGCAGCACATCTTAATGCAGAATCATCGCGAGCATGAATATTTGCCCCGCGATCAAGAAGCAGTCTTACGGTGTCAGTATGACCATTTTCAGCTGCACATCTTAATGCATAATCATTTTGAGCATGAATATTTGCACCACGATCAAGAAGCAACCTTGCGGTGTCAGTATGACCACTTCCAGCTGCCCATCTTAATGCAGAATCATCTTGAGCACGAACATTTGCCCCACGATCAAGAAGCAACCTTGCGGTGTCAGTATGACCATTTCCAGCAGCCCATCTTAATGCAGAATCATCATCAGCATGAATATTTGCCCCACGATCAAGAAGCAGTCTTACGGTGTCAGTATGACCTTTTTCAGCTGCATATATTAATGCATGATCATCGCGAGCATGAATATTTGCACCACGATCAAGAAGCAACCTTGCGGTGTCAGTATGACCATTGTAAGCAGCCCATTTTAATGGAGCATCACTTCCACTCCAATCACGAGCATGAAGATCGGCGTTATGATCAAGAAGCAGTCTTACTATTTCAGTATGGCCATTTTCAGCTGCATCTCTCAATGGAGCGTCATTCTCAAAATGAATGTCAGCGCTACGATCAAGAAGTAGTCTTACTATTTCAGTATGACCATTTTTAGCTGCCCATCTCAGTGGAGCGTCATGATCAGCATGAATATTTGCCCCGCAATCAAGAAGCAGTTTTACTACTTCAGCATGACCATTTTTAGTTGCCTTTCTTAATGCTTTATCACGCCAGGCATGAATATTTGCACTTTGATCAAGAAGTTCTGTTACACTTTTTACATCTCCGTTTTTAGCGGCTTTAATAAGATCTTCATCAAGACCAGCGAAAAGTGACGAGACTGTAAGTGTCAAAAAAAATAATCTTAAAATTTTCATAAACAGAACTCCATCAAATCATTCTTTAAAAGTATTTTTTCCTTTTAATTGCATCAAGAGGTATGAGGAGGTATTCCAATAGCCTGAACCTGCAGCAAGTTGTATTGCGGTTTCACCCCATCTATTTTTTAAATTAATTTTTGCACCAGCATGCACCAGTTTTGCGCACATTCGTTCATTGCCGAAAAGCGCTGCGTACATCAATGCGGTCATGTGATGTTTGTCTATCGTATTTGCGATGTCGTATGATTCTTCTTCAACTTCTGTTTTATCGTGAACATCTTTCTCCGTTTTGTGTGAAATATTTAAAAGACGATCAAATGCTTCTTCTTTATTAAGAATAATTGACCAGAATAACATCAGTTGTGCAGGAATTGGACTTTCTGTATTCTTTTGAGCTTCAATGAATGCCAATGGATCTTCTCGAAATTCTTCAAAATCTCTCATACAACAGAGTTCAAGAACGGCTATGATATAATAATGTTTATTTTCTAGTGCTCTATTTAATGCCTCATTTTCTTGGGCATTGGGATGGGCACCATGTTTAATAAGTAATATGATGCTATTAAGATTTCCTTGTTGTGCTGAGAATATAAGAGCAGCGTCATTTTGTGCCGATGCGTGTGCATGATGTTTTTCCAGCAATAGTTTGATTATATCATCGTGTCCTCTGCTTGCTGCTAAAATTAAAGGGGCATTATCTAGAACATTTGCGTCTGCCTCGTGTTCTATAAGTGTTTCTACGATGTGAATGTGACCGTTTTGTGCAGCAAGACGTAAAGAAAGATTATTGTTTATCTTAAAATTTGCATTATATTCAATAAATAAGTTTACAATTTCTGTATATCCCTTTGTACATGCTTCGAATAAAAGTGCCTCATCATCGACATGAAGGTTGGCACCATATTCTAGAAGTAATTTTACAATTTTTACATAAGCACCTCTTTTTGCAAGGTCATAATTTTTTTCAACAGCGATAGTTAAACAGATATCGTTTTTTGTATGAACATGAGCACCGCATTCAAGGAGCGTTTTTACCATCTCGTAATAACCATTTGAAGCGGCAATCCTTAGTGGTTCATCATCATTCACATGAAGATTGGCTCCTTTTTCAATCAGAACCTTAACTGTTTCTGAATTTTCATATTTTGCTGCTAGTTTCAGAGCTTCATCATCGTTTGCATGAATATTTGCTTCTTGATCAAGAAGGATTTTTACTATGTCAGTATGGCCATTTTTAGCTGCCCATCCTAGAGCAGAATCATTATACGCATGAACATTAGCACCATGATCAAGAAGTAGTTTTACGGTATCAGTATGGCCCTTGTAAGCTGCCAATATTAATGCACCATCATCTTCAGCATGAACATTTGCACCACGATCAAGAAGCAGCCTTACGGTGTCAGTTTGACCTTTTTTGGCTGCCCATCCTAAAGCTTTATCATTTTGAGCATGAATATCAGCACCACGATCAAGAAGCAGTCTTGCGATATCAGTATGGCCATTTTTAGCCGCCCACATTAATGCAAAATCATCTTCAGCATGAACATTAGCGCTACGATCAAGAAGCAGTTTTACGATATCGGTATGGCCATTTTTAGTTGCATATCTTAATGCTGAATCATTGTCATCATGAACATTTGCTCCTCGAGCAAGAAGAAGTTTTACGGTGTCAATATGGCCATGGCTAGAAGCAAATATTAATACATGATCAATATTTGCGCCACGATCAAGCAGGAGTCTTACAGTTTCAGTATGGCCATATTGAGCGGCCATTCCGATGGGAGCATCATCGTTTCCATGCCAGTCTTGAACATGAATATCTGCCCCAAGTTCCAGAAGTTCTGTTACAGTTTTTATATCCCCATTTTTAGCGGCTTGGATAAGATCTTCATCAATTCCAGCGAAAAGGGGCGCGATTGTAAAAGTCAAGAACAATGATTGTAAAATTTTCATGAAAGAACTCCATCAAATCATTCTTTAAAAGTATTTTTTCCTTTTAATTGCATCAAGAGGTATGAGGCAGTATTCCAATGTCCGGCGTCAGCTGCAAGTTCGATTGCTTCTTGTCCCCGTTCATTTTTTAAATTAATTTTTGCACCAGCATGCACCAGTTTTGCGCACATTCGTTCATTGCCAAGAAGCGCTGCGTACATCAATGCGGTCATGCGATGTTTGTCCATCGTATTTGCGATGTCGTATGATTCTTCGACTTCCGTTTTCTCATGAGTATCTTCTTCAGCTTCCATCGAAATATTTAAAAGAAGATCAAAGGCTTCTTCTCGATTGAGAATAATTGACCAGAGTAACATAAGTTGTGCAGGAACTGGCCTTTCTGCCTTCTTTTGATCTTCTATGAATGCCAATGGATCAGCTCTGAATTCTTCAAATCCTTTTAATCCACAAGCTTCAAGTAGTGTTATAATCTGATGATGACCATTTCGAGCTGCCCATCTTAATGCACAATCATCGTCAGCATGAACATGTGCACCACGATCAAGAAGCAACCTTGCGGTGTCAGTATGACCACTTCCAGCTGCCCATCTTAATGCAGAATCATCTTGAGCACGAACATTTGCCCCACGATCAAGAAGCAACCTTGCGGTGTCAGTATGACCATTTCCAGCAGCCCATCTTAATGCAGAATCATCATCAGCATGAATATTTGCCCCACGATCAAGAAGCAGTCTTACGGTGTCAGTATGACCTTTTTCAGCTGCATATATTAATGCATGATCATCGCGAGCATGAATATTTGCACCACGATCAAGAAGCAACCTTGCGGTGTCAGTATGACCATTGTAAGCAGCCCATCTTAATGCACAATCATCGTCAGCATGAACATGTGCCCCACGATCAAGAAGCAACCTTGCGGTGTCAGTATGACCATTTGAAGCTGCACATCGTAAAGGCGCATCATCGCGAGCATGAATATTTGCCCCACGATCAAGAAGCAACCTTGCGGTGTCAGTATGACCATTTGAAGCTGCACATCGTAAAGGCGCATCATCGCGAGCATGAATATTTGCCCCACGATCAAGAAGCAACCTTGCGGTGTCAGTATGACCACTTCCAGCTGCCCATCTTAATGCATGATCATCGCGAGCATGAATATTTGCCCCGCGATCAAGAAGTTCTTCCACTTCTTTCGTGCCACCGTTTTTAGCGGCTTCGATAAGATCTTCATCAAGACCAGCAAAAAGTGACGAGATTGTAAGTGTCAAAAAAAATAATCTTAAAATTTTCATAATTAGTCCATTTCTTTTTTCTATTTATGCGCAAGAAGTAGTGCATCTACACATAGAGATGGTTTTGCTCTGCTGGCGGTTGTTAAATCTTGAATGCTATCTCGTGCATGCATTGTTCTTAGAAGCAATCTTACCATTTCATCGTGATCATTCTCGATTGCTCGGTCTATCGCAGCATCTTCGCCCGCATGAACATCTGCTCCAGCATCTAGGAGAGTTTCTGCAATTTCAACATGGCGACCTTCAACTCCCATGATAAAAGCCGTGTCTTTTGCAGTGGCATCTGTTCCGGTGCCAAGGGCGGAAACAAGCGCTGTTAAATCTCCATCTGTTGCCGCTTTGATAAGTTTTTCATTTTCACCATTTGCTTGTAATAGAACGGGCAAAAGCACGGTGAAAAACATTATGAATAATCTTTTTAAATTCATTTCCTTCTTCCTTATTTATTGTTTTTATCAATGTTAATTATTTCAATTATAGTATTTTTAGCTATTTTTGTCAACTTGAATATCTCCAGTTGGACGGGTTAATTTTTTTCGTAAAATTGTGCTAAATTAGAAGAATGGTAAAAGAGAAACGATCAATTATTATTGCTGGTCCAACAGGCGTTGGAAAGACCGATTTGGCTTTGCTGCTAGCCAAAAAAGTAGATGCTGAGATTATTAACGCAGATGTGGGGCAATTTTATAAACCGTTAATTATCGGCACTGCCAAGCCTGATTGGAAAAGCTTTATTATTCCCCATCACTTGTTTGACGTACTTGATGAGCCGCTTAATTTTACCGTTGTTTCTTTTCGTAAAAAAGTTGAAGTGCTTATTAATGAAATAAAATCCCGAGGAAAAGTGCCAATTATCGTTGGCGGTTCAGGTTTTTATCTTAACAGTCTATTTTTTCCCCCGCAGAAAGAGAGCATTATTGAAAGACTGGCGCATAATTCGGAGATTCCAACCATTGATTTATGGGAGAAATTAAATTCCATTGATTCACAAAGAGCTTCTCAGATTAATGAAAATGATCGCTATCGCATTGAACGGGCACTCGATATTTGGTATGGCACAGGTGTTTTGCCATCAACATATACGCCAACATTCAATGCACTTGATGATGCATATGTTTTGTTTTTAACCCGTACTATTGATGATTTATATAAACGTATTGATGACCGGGTAAAGATAATGATTCAGTGCGAGTGGCTTGATGAAGTAGAAAATCTTTCATCTGATTGGCATCAATTTTTGTTGCAAAAAAAACTCATCGGATATGACGATATTATTCGTTATTTAGATAATCAAATAAATTCGATAGAAGAGTTAATTGCTCTCATTCAGCAAAAGACGCGTAATTATGCCAAGCGCCAGTTGACGTTTAATAGAATGTTAACTAAAAAATTTGAAGAACATCGTAATGCGGTATACACTGAATGGATCAATTTGACTCAAAATGATTATACGGTGGTTGCAGAGCAAGTGTATCAAAAATTAAAAGGAAGAGAAGATGTTTAACCGTTCCACTGGGCATGTGCCTGAGTTTGAACAAAAAGTGCCAATTTCAGCATTTGTCATTTATAAGAGAGAAGCGAGCTGGCTTGTTGCCGCATTCTTAATACTCTGTTTGTTGTCATTTTTAGCAGGTTATTTTATGGGGCAGCGTAAAGCTGTGAGAGCTTTTGTTCAGCAAACAAGCGAAGAGGCTCTCTTAGAACAGGCACAACCTGAGACAACGGTTGCAGAGCACGTCGCGCCAAAAACTGAAGAAGAAGCGGTTGCTGAGTCACAAAAAATTACAAAAAATGCCTTTTTTTCCGTAATTGCTACCAATGATAATTATGGGCAAGCATTAAATCTTGTTGATATTGCTCATAAAAATCATATTGAATTGCGAATTAAAAAGAGTTCACGTAAATTAAAGAATGGTAAACGTAAGATAACGTATCAAATAGTTACTGGTCCATATGCTGATAAAAAGGAGCTAGAAAAGGATTTAGAGAGTTTAAAAGACATACCACAGTTTAAGAAAATATCGGTTAATATACGTCAAATAGAACAAGAGGGTTAATTACATGATTTCGCTTTTTCGTCGACACTTACAAGGTCGTTTTCTCCGTTATGTCATCTATGTTATTAGTTTTTTTGTTATTTTTCCTTCAGCTTTCATGATCATTTTTAAATGGTTTGAAGGAGATATGTGGGTTTTAAAAGTAAATCGAAGATCGGTTGGTGTAGAGGAGTATCAACAACGTATATTTGATGTTCAGCAACAAATAGCGCGTTTCAAACAAATATTTGGCGAAAACGCCGACCAATTTCTAAAAATGCAAGGATTAGGTGATGATCCTCAAAGAATTGCCATTGATTCTTTAATCGATCAAAAACTTCTCGAGGGGGTTGCCCGACAATTGCATATTACGTTATCACAGGCTTATGTTAATCAACAGCTCATTCGCATGGTTCCACGAGATGTTGTACAACCCGATGGTTCTATTAATTTAGCCCAGTTGGCGTATGCGCATAATATGAGTGTTGAACAGTTAAGGAACCAATTGACAAATCAAATGTTGGCAACGCTCGTTATGCAATTAACTGAGGGGGCTGTTTATGTTCCTCAATTTTTAGTAAAGGAACGGTTCATTCAGGCTTACACGCCTCGAAGTTTTCTCATCGCAGAATTGCCACTGCAAAAATTAATTAAAGAAGAATCAAAGAATAAACCCTCTGACCAAGAACTTAAGAAATTTTTTGATGCAGAAAATAGAAAAAATAAAAGGTATTGGGTTTCAGAAAAAAGATCTGGTTTCGTTTGGAAATTTGATGGCAATCGCTATCCGGTAAAGATTACAGATAAACAGATTGAGAAGTATTATAATCAAAATAAACACAAAGAGTTTATTGATCAGCCGGGACAAGTTCAAGTTCGGCATATTTTGCTCAAATTTACTGATCAAAATAAAGCTGCTGTTCGCGCAAAGTTAGCTCAAGTTAAAAAAGAATTGGGTGAAAATGGAACGCTTTTTGCCGAACGTGCCAAAGAATTTTCAGAAGATGTTGCAACAAAGAAAAAAGGTGGTTTGACCGAGTTTTTTGCACGCGGCATTTATGATCCATCATTTGAACAAGCGGCATTTCGTTTAGCAAAAGATGGCGACATTTCTCCGATTATTGAAGTTCCTGGAGGATTTGAATTAATTCAGCGTGTCGCAAAGAAGGCTCAAACATTTAAGTCTCTCGATCAGGCTAAAAATGAAATAACTAACAAATTGCGCGGAACTCAATTCAATCGATCTTTCCCCGCTGATGTTCGTCGCGCCTTAGCTCAAGAAGACGCGCTGACTGCGCTTGAAGAATTGGCTAAAAATAGGGGTGGCAAGAAGGCTGTTCTTCCTCTGCAAGAAAAGGGCAGTGAACCTTATATGCAGAAATTCTTTATAGCTCGCAAAGGTTCTGGGGGTTCCTCATTAACCGATAGCGAAGGTTATGCCTTTTATATTTCGGATATCAAAAAGAGTTATCAGCCGTCGTTTGAAGAGGCAAAAGAGCGTTTGCTTAATGATTTTTACCATAAACAGTCTCTCAAAAAGCTGGAAACTATTCTTAAAGATGCTGAAAAAATAACAGAAAAAGATAAATTTGAAGAGTTTGCAGAAAAACATCGTGCATCGATTGAATCCACCGGTACCGTCAGTCAGCAAATGGGCGATAAGGTCCAGCGCTTGATAAAACGTATGGGCACTTCAGCAACTCAATTATTTATGTTAACTGTGCCAGGAAAAGTATTAACATTTGTAAATGGCGATACTGGTTTTATTGTGTGTCTTGAACAGATAGCACCGTTTGATGAAAAGATTTTTGAAGAGCAAAAACAAGCCTTGCGGCAACAGATGTATCAAGAGCAAAAACAGCTTACGCAAGAAGCGTTTATTGCTTCTTTGTACAAAAATGCTACAATTAAAGTAAATGAAAAAATCATTAAATTATAGTTGTTTTAACGATAAAGGATAGCGTGAGCAGTCAAACAACGAGCAATGAAGTTCAAGTTGCGAAAAAAAAGGCACTTGAGGCAACATTTGCTCAAATCGACAAACAATATGGAAAAGGCTCAGTTATGTTGTTGGGCCAGGCAACTAATGCTCATGTTGAAGTAATTTCGTCTGGATCTATTTTGCTTGATCATGCATTGGGAGTCAATGGAATTCCGCGCGGCAGGATTATCGAAATTTACGGACCAGAAGCTTCAGGCAAAACAACCTTGGCGTTGCATGCATTGGCGCAAGCGCAGCAAAATGGTGGCATCTGTGCCTTTATTGATGCTGAGCATGCACTTGATCCAGCACACGTAACTAAGTTGGGTGTTAAGATCGATGATTTGATTATTTCACAACCCGATTTCGGGGAGCAAGCACTTGATATCGCCGAAATGCTTATTCGTTCTGGCGCGATTGATTTAATCGTTATTGACTCAGTGGCAGCCTTGGTTCCTAAAGCTGAACTTGAAGGTGAAATGGGTGATGCGCATGTTGGATTGCAGGCGCGACTTATGTCGCAGGCTTTGCGAAAATTGACGCCGATTGTTCATAAATCTAAGACGATTCTTATTTTTATTAATCAAATTCGTCAAAATATTAGCAGTTTCGCTTTTGCAAATAAAGAAACCACAACTGGTGGCAACGCGCTTAAATTTTATGCATCGCTGCGTTTGGATGTGCGCAGGATAGCAAGTCTCAAGAAGGGCGAGTTGCATATTGGCAATCGGGTTGCTATTAAGGTGGCGAAAAATAAGGTTGCGCCACCATTCAAGCGTGTTGAGCTTGACTTGCTTTTTGAGGAAGGTATTAGCAAAGAATTGGATTTGCTTGATGCTGCATTGCATTGTGAAATTATCAAAAAATCTGGTGCATGGTTTTCATATGAAAATGAAAATATTGCACAAGGTCGCGAGCAAACACTTCAATTTTTAAAAGAAAATAAAGAAACTTGCCTTTCTATTAAAAAACAAGTTTTAGAAAAGTTGCAGGAAAAAACGGATTAATCGAAGAGGTTCTGTTGAAAGATCGTAGAAGAGATCAGCAAAAAGAATATCAACCAATTAATGAGCAAATCGGATATTCTCGCATGCAAGTGATTACTGATTCAGGTGAAAATCTTGGCATATTAAATCGTTTTGAGGCTTTGGCTAAAGCGCGCGAAGAAGGACTCGATTTGGTGCTTTTAGCTGAAAATAGTAGCGATGGTTTGCCGATTGTTAAAATCATGGATTTTGGCAAAATGCTCTATGCTAAAAAGAAAAAATTATCTGATGCTAAGAGAAAGCAAAAGGTAATTAAAATTAAAGAGGTTAAATTTAGGCCAAAGATTGATGAGCATGATTATCAGACAAAAATGAAACAAGCAATTCAATTTTTGGATGAAGGTAACCGAGTTAAATTTACATTGATGTTTCGCGGGCGCGAAGTAGCTAATAAAGAGGAACGCGGACAACAAATGTTTGAAAAGATTGATAAAACGCTTTCCGAAAAAGGTTTTGACAATTTAGAGCGTGAAAAAGACATGGCTCTTGGAAGTTTTTGGTCACGCGTTTATTATATTAAACATAAATAAAGAACTGATAGGATTTTTCTATGCCAAAGATGAAAACACATTCTGCTGCTAAAAAGCGATTTAAAAAGACAGCAAAGGGAAAAATTAAACGTCAGCATGCGTATAAAAGACATTTGATGGCGAGCAAGACCTCGAAGAGAAAACGTCATTTGCGTCATGCAGACTATATGGCAAGTGGTGATGCGCAAAGAATAGAGCGTCTTTTGCCATATTTATAGTTTGGGGGTTTATTAGGTTTAGTTTTTAGTTTTAAGGATTATTAGTATGTCACGAGTAAAACGTGGGACAGTTACACACAAGCGTCATAAACGTCTATTAAAAAAGACGGAAGGTTTTTGGGGGCAACGTAAAAATGTTTTTAGGCGTGCGAAAGAAACTCTTTTGCGTGCTATGGCATTTGCTTTTAAAGGACGCAAACTTAAAAAACGTTCAATGCGTAATCTTTTCATTGTACGTGTTCATGCAGCTGCGCAAGCAAATGGTCTCTCATATAATAAATTTATGAGTGGGCTTAAAAAAGCAAATATTCAACTTGATAGGAAGATGCTGAGTCAATTAGCTATTTTTGAGCCTCAAGCATTTACGCAATTAGTTGAAATTGCAAAAATTTAAAAATTTTTCTTGATATTATACGAATTCATAGGTTAAGATGTGCCTAGAATGTTTTTTATTGAGAAGGTAGAGGGGCGTTATGGAAGCTTTAGCTATACTTGAAAAAAAGATTGAAGATTTAGTAAGTCTTATTAGTTTGCTCAGGGGTGAGAATGCAACACTTTCTAAAGAAAATGTTGAACTCAAAAAGAGGGTCGAAGATCTTGAGCTTGTTACATTAGAAAACAGTAAGCAGACTGATGAGGAACGTGAATTAACTAAAAGATTAGTTGATAGTTTAATTAAAGATATTGATGCTGTTGTTGAACAAGAGCATTGAGATGAGTGAATTAAAAAAACAGACGATAACGATTTTTGATGATTTTTATACGATAGTAAGCGACGAGCCTGAGAATATTTTTTCTCAGGCTATTGATTATACAAATGATTTAATGTCTTCGATTTCTTTGCAATCTAAAATTACTGATAAAAAGAAGGTTGCAGTGCTGTCAGCCTTGCAGATGGCGATTCAAATTCAAAAATTTGAAGAACGATTAGCAGTGCTTAAGAGTAAGGAAAAAGATTTGATTGCATCAGTTAATCAATGTTTGGGTTCTTCGTAATTATTGAAAATTGTTATTTAATTCTCATTTTTATTTTTTAACGTTTAAAAAGTAAACGTCTGTTTTTTTTGGATCCCTGGATAGTGATATTGTAGCTTTGTTTTTGAATATAGGGAAAATAGATGTTTTGGTATATTGTTTATATGATTGGTGGAGTGGTTTTCACTCTGTCATTGACTCTTTTATTGTACGCCCAACAGCGATTGGCGCGCGCAAGACGCGAGCTTGGACAAGCAAGAGACCGATTAAATGCAATTGAGCGTGAAATTGAAACTGAGCGTCGTGAAGCATCACTTAAAATTCGTGATGAAATTTACCGTCGTCGTCGTGAATTTGATGATGAGATAAAGAGAGAAAAAATCGATCTAGATCGATTGCAAAAGAAACTTATCATGCGTGATGAGGATTTACAAAAGAGGGAACTGCGACTTGATGAGCTCAAGCTTGAATTGCAAAAGCGTGAGCGAGAATTATTGCGAGCGTCTGATCAATTTCGTTTAAATGAGGCAAAGCTAAAAACATTGTACAATGATCTCATCGTGAAATTAGAGCAAGTAAGCGGCATGAGCAACGAAGAAGCAAAAGCAACGCTGCTTGAAACGTTGCATGATGAAGTTTATCTTTCACAAGAGCGATGGATACAAAAAGTTGAAGAAGAGTGTAAACAACGAGCAAAAGATCGTGCGCGCGAAGTTTTGATCAGTACCATGCAGCGTTATACTTCTGATACGGTTAATACGGCAACGGTCGGTGTTGTTCATTTACCCAATGAAGACATGAAAGGCCGAATCATTGGTAAAGAGGGGCGCAATATTAAGGCTCTTGAGATGGCAACCGGAATGGAATTCATCATTGGAGACACCCCTGAGGTAATTACAATTTCAGGTTTCAATCCGGTCAGGAGAGAAGTTGCTCGTCGTGTACTCGAAATTCTTATTAGTGATGGAAGAATAAATCCAACACGCATTGAGGAAACGGTTGCACAGTGCGAACAAGAGATCGAAGAAATTATTGAAGAGTATGGCAAGGAAGCAATTTTAGAATTCAATCTGCAAGGCGTTTCTCCAGAAATAGTTACCTTATTGGGAAAACTACATTTTAGAACAAGTTATTCACAAAATGTCCTGCAACACAGTAAAGAAGTTGCTTATTTCGCTCGAGCCATTGCAGCTGAACTGAATCTTGATCAACAAATTGCAGCACGCGCAGGGTTGTTTCATGATATTGGCAAAGCGATGACCGCTGAGCTCGAGGGTCCCCATGCACAAATAGGGGCTGATGTTGTGAAACGTTGCGGAGAAGATGCGCGTCTTGTTAATGCAATTGCAGCGCATCATGAAGAAGTTGCTTTTAGTTCCATTTATGGACCAATTATTCTTATTGCTGATACGATTTCTGCTTCACGACCAGGAGCACGACGTGAAACATTTGCAGCATATATAAAACGATTGGAAGAGCTTGAAGAAATTGCATCCTGTTTTGAAGGAGTGAAAAAAGCATATGCTTTGCAAGCTGGAAGAGAAATTCGCATAATAGTAGAAGAAACGGTTGTTGATGATGAACGTGCGCGTATTATGGCTCGCGAGATAGCAAAGAGAATTGAAGGGGAGATGAATTATCCGGGACAAATAAAAGTAAATGTTATTCGCGAAAAACGCGCCATCGAATATGCACGGTAAAATGATGAAAGATCTAAAAGTACTATTTGTAGGCGATATTATCGGGGAACCAGGATTGCGATTTTTTTCAAATCATATTAAACACATGAGAGAAAAATATCACATTGATGCAACTATTGTTAATGGTGAAAATGTTGCAAAAAATGGTCGTGGAATTATTCCTTCAGACATGGAACAACTTAAAAAACTTGGTGTTGATGTTGTCACATCGGGAAATCATGTTTGGGCAAAAAACAACATTCATGCCTATCTTGAAAGCAATACGAATTTGTTGCGTCCGGCCAATTATCCATCCAGTTGTCCTGGAAAAGGTGTTACTGTTTTTAGTGTAAATAACATGCTTGTTGGTGTTGTGAGTTTGCAAGGGCGCGTTTTTTTTAGAGAGTTAACTGATTGTCCATTTAGAACCATGCAAACCATTCTTTCTTATTTACGCCCACAAACAAATATTATTATCGTTGATTTTCACGCTGAGGCAACGGCGGAAAAGCAAGGCTTGGCATTTTTCCTTGATGGCAAAGTAACAGCTGTTTTAGGAACTCATTCCCATGTTCAAACAGCTGATGAACGTATTTTGCCTGGAGGCACCGCTTTTATTTCTGATATTGGTATGGTTGGGGCATTAAATTCAATGATTGGATTTAAAAAGGAAAGCGCATTACGTGCAATGATGACGCAAATGCCGCATCGCTTTGAAGTTGAAGATGAAGGGCCATTTGTTTTAGGTGGTGTGGTTTTGACGATCGACACAGAAACAGGGATGGCGAAAAAAATTGAGCGAATAAGGTTTGTTGCAGATTTGTAAAGGTCTTTAAAGGTGTTTTTGTTATTACTTCTTTATTTATTGATCTCTTTTTCTTTTATTTTAAACAAAGAGTCACTTTCCTTTGCTCAGCCGTTTTTTTTAGTTGGATTACGGCTTATCATTGCAGGATCCCTCCTTCTAATTTATTATAAATTCTTTCGCAAACAGCAGATCAACATAAAAAAGAAAGACTATTGGCTTTTTGCATTGGTAGCTTTGGCTGGTGCGTTTATTACAAATAGCTTTGATCTTTGGGCACTGCAATATATTTATACGGCAAAAGTCTCTTTGATTTATATGTTGTCACCATTTTTTGGAGCAGCCATATCATATATTTTTTTTAAAGAAAAACTTTCTCGCGCAAAATTTTTAGGGCTTCTTATCGGTTTATCAGGATTAATCATTTTATTAACAGGAAAAAATGGATCAGCTTATAATTTTTCATTAGCGGATATAGCGGTAGTTATTGCATCCTTAACTACCGTTGTTGGATGGTCGGCAATGAAGGTGCTCGTTGATCGTCGATCATATAGTCCTATCTTAGTAAATGGAATTTCACTTTCTATTGGTGGGATATTTTCTATGATTGCATCTATTATCGTTGAAGGATGGTACCCTTTGCCTGTGACAAATATCTTATATTGCTTGACCTTTGTTATAGCCGCTGCATTGGTTGCACATATTATTGCATATAATTTATATGCATACTTATTAAAACGATATACAATTGTATTTATGACATTTTCAAGTTTAAGTACGCCTCTTTTTACGGCAGTATTAAGTTATTTTTTACTTGGTGAAAAAGTTTCTCATACATTCTTCATTTCGCTGATCTTGATCTTTGTTGGCATGTTTTTCTTTTATAAAGACGAATTAAAGGGTTGAAAATATGGTGTTGTTAATTTTAATGTATGCATTGTTTGGCTTAACATTTATTTTTGGTTCAACTGCAATGCAGAATGCTTCGCCCATTTTTTTTATTGCGCTGCGCATGCTTATCTCTGGCGGCATAATGCTTTCTTATTTAAAATTTCGACGACAGTCTTTTAAGATTAATCGTTCTGATGTGAAACTCTTTTTTCTTTTGGCATTGGTGCACATTTTAATTCCTTATGTTGGTGAATTTTGGGCATTGCAATATCTTACTGCTGCAAAAGTATCACTTATTTGGAGTTTGTCACCGTTTATTACGGCCGTTTTTGCTTGGTTTATGTTTAAAGAGCGCATGACCGTTTTAAAATTTGTTGGTATGGCGATTGGTTTTCTTGGATTTATTCCGATTGTTATGCATGAAGGAGCTAAGGAACAGGCGTTAACGTCACTTTTTCATGTTTCAACAGCAGACATTGCTTTAGTTATTGCCGTGATTTCAGCCGCTTTTGCATGGAGCACCTTTAAAAAATTGCTTCATCGAGGGTATCGAGCATTAGTGATTAATGGATGGGCAATGTTGATTGGTGGTGGTTACTCATTAATATTATCGCCATTTTTTGAACCGTGGCATCCTTTTCCGGTAAAAAATTGGCCGATAACCATTGTCTGTTTATTTGCATTGGTATTGATTGGTGGTGTGATTTGTTACAATCTTTACGGTTTTTTGCTTAAACGATATACCGTTACACTTCTCTCTTTTGCCGGTGGCGTTGTTCCATTTTTTACCGCTTTTTTTCAATGGATTATTTTACATCAAAAAGTAAGTTTTCCCTTTATTTTAAGCGTCATAATTATTTCTGTAGGTCTTTATATTTTTTATACTGAAGAACTGCGCCAGGGATATATAAAGTAATGTACTTTTAGAGACAGTAAATTTTAAAAATTCCGTGAAAATAAAATAGCTTTTTAATCAATAGTTGTTATTTTAGATTACCGTTTTTTATGAGCTTGTTTTTTATATTTTCAAAGTAATTGTAATATTCGCGCGGATCAGGATTTTCCAATAATTCGTCAGGACACCCTTCGATTGGAAGTAATTGAGGCGTCTTATTTCCCTGTACGCAGTAATAACCGATCGGAATTATTTTTTGCGAGTTACAATCGACTATTTTGATTTTATTATTGATACATTCATATCCGGCAGGCAATTGAGTTTGATCATTGCAATGTGCATCATGTAAGTTTTTAACATCAAGAAAAATGGCACCTTTGAAATTGGCATTTTCAAAATGTGCATTTTTAACATTCGTTCTGCAATAGTCACTACCACTACTTTGTGTATAACGCAAATCGGTATTTTCTAAGTTTGCACGCGACAGATAGAGGCCATTTAAGCTTGCATATCTTAAATCACTTCCCCCTAAATTCACACCTCTCAAATCGCTTCCATTTAAATTAGAGAAGGCAAAGTGAGAATTAGTTAAATTGGTTCCGTAGACGGCTTTTAAAAATGGTAGATTAAATTCTTTTATTATACCCTCTTTCATATTAAGTTTGCTGAGATCACAATATTCACAATTTTTGGATGAAAGGGCTTGATAAAGATGATCAGGATTATAGGTAAACAACAAAGATTTTGTAAATAAAATGCTCACGAATATAAATATTTTATTCATTATTCTTCCTGTTTTCTTACCTTGTTTTTTTCACATATATATCCTTTGGGCAACTGTGTTTTATTGTTACATAAGGTATATTCCAGACGAGTTCCATTAAATATTGCTTCTCGTAGGTCAGCATCTGAAAGGTCCGCTTGCATTAAATTGGTATTGGTAAAATCGGCAGTTACTAATTTAGTTCCGTAAAAGAAGGCTCCCATAAAGTTTGCATTAGTGAAATTTGATCCACTCGCATCAGCACCACGTAAATTAGCTCCTTCTCCCGAAGCATTAGAAAAATTTGTTCCTGAAAGCCACGTGTCGACAAGTAATGTATTTTGTAATGATGAGCTAGACAAATCTGCTCCCGTGATATCAGATCCTAAAAGGTTAGAGAAATTAAACTGCGATTCATTAAGTTTATAACCAGACAAATCAGTATGTGGACTAGCCCAAAAGCTTAAGTCGCACCTCAGGCACTCTTTGTTTTTCTTAAGATTAGCAACACTTTCATCAAGGAATGCTTGTAATGTCGTAATACTAAGTAATAAGAGTATTTTCGTTATCATTCTCACCCCCAACTTTAATTCCATTTAATCATATTTGAATTTTACGCTCAAAATCAATGTTTTAATTTTTTTAAGGGTTCAAAATCTATCGGGGAAGGCCTTTTATGAAGCAAGCCTTTGGCGCATAACGTCGAAGCTTTTCTTTTAGCTCTCTCCTTAAAATTTTTTCTCATTATTATCACCCACCATTTAATCGTCTCGTTCAATCAGTTTTTCCAGGAAGAAAAGACATAAAAAGACCTTTTTAAGAAAATTTGTTAAGCTTAATAAAAATATTTTTAACTGAGTTTTAAAATGAATAAGTTATCAAATATAGAAAAAGATTTTGCGCAATGGTATCAAGATGTTATTTATGCAGCTGAATTAGTTGATGAGACGTCAGTGCGAGGATGTTACGTTATTCGTCCTTACGCATGGAAAATGTGGGAGCTTATCCAAGCTTATTTAGATGCGCGCATTAAGGAAACAGGTCATCAAAATGCAGCATTTCCGTTGTTAATTCCTGAATCATTTATTAAGCGTGAAGCAGAGCACGTTGAAGGCTTTTCTCCGGAATTAGCAGTTGTTACGATGGCAGGGGGTAAAAAATTAGAGGAACCACTCGTTATTCGCCCAACATCTGAAACGACTATTCATCATTCTTTTTCTCGATGGATTAAATCATGGCGTGACTTACCTCTTAAAATAAATCAGTGGGCAAATGTTGTTCGGTGGGAAATGCGTTCGCGTCCATTCTTGAGAACAACTGAATTTTTTTGGCAAGAGGGGCATACTGCTCATGAGACTAAGCAAGAAGCAGAAACTGAAGTTCAATTGATGCTCAATGAATATGTCTCATTTATTCAAGGACAATTAGCAATACCTGTTATCATTGGCCAAAAAACAGAAGTGGAAAAGTTTGCTGGTGCGGAAAAAACTTATGCAGTTGAAGCTATCATGCCTGATGGTAAATCACTTCAGATGTGTACTTCACATTTATTGTCACAAAATTTTGCAAAAGCTTTTAATATTACCTTTCAAGATCGTGGAAAAACCCAATCATATCCATATTTGACCAGTTGGGGAATTACAACACGAGTAATTGGTGCGACAATTATGGTTCATGGTGATCAAAAAGGGCTTATTATTCCACCCGCAATTGCACCAATACAGGTTGTCGTTGTACCAATTTATAAAAATGATGATGAAAAAGATGCGGTACAAGCTCACTATGATTTTATTAAGACGGCACTTGCAGATTTTCGTATCTCATTTGATGAGGATATGAGTAAAACTCCGGGTGCTAAATTTTATCATTGGGAATTGCGTGGAGTTCCCATTCGCTTAGAAATTGGCAAACGTGACGCCGACAAAGAACAAGTGGTTTTAGTCAATCGATTAACGGGTGAAAAAAACATTGTTCCATTTGATAAATTATCGACAACCGTAAAAATGTTATTAGAAAAACTTCAAAAAGATCTATATCAACGAGCTCATGAAAAAATGGACAAATTGGTCTTTGTAGGCGAGAAACTCTCTGAATTTGGACCAAAGATGGCTGATGAAGCGGGTGCTTATATTACCGGATGGTGTGGTGATCCTGCCTGTGAACAGGAATTAAAAAAATATAAAGCATTTACCCGATGCCTTCTAGAAACACATAAGCTTTCACAATGCATGTGTTGTGGTAAATCAAGTAAACGTGATGTTTTAGTTGCCAAGTCTTATTAAATTTTAAGGAGGCGATGTTCTCGCCCCCCTGTTTTTTTACGTCCCAAGCTTAATAATTATTTAAGTAGTGGGTTTATTGCAAGAGTTTTATATAAATTTTTATGGCAGCTAAGTTTTCAGGAGAAACTATTCTTTTTCAAAGGATTAGGAAAAAACGAGCTTATTCATAAGAAAATAAAGGTATTTTTTTGCATTGTGCAAGAGAATGTGCTGTTTCTCCGTCGCAATTTTCAATCGTTAGATCGACGTCTAAAGTTAAAAGATAATGTACGGTTGCTCGCTTTTTTGCAAGAAGTGCTCGCATGATAGGAGTATTACCATAAACATCAATTGCATCTTTTTGAGCTCCCTGTTCGATCAAAGATTTTACTAAGGGTATATTACCTTGAGTTACTGCTTGAAACAATTGTGTATTCAACTGGCTTACTTTTAACAGATAAAGAGATATCTTGTGAAAGGCAATAGATTTTTGTGCCGCAGAATAAGCTTTTGGTGTTATGCGATAAACTTTATCATCAATGGCAACAAGATTGTTTTCAAAGAAATAGGCCGTTCTTCTTTTATGCCGCGACGTTGTATAGTCTTCAAGCTCTTTTACAGATATTTCCTTATATGGTTGATCAAAATAAGCAATTTTCTCTTCTAAACGAAATTCATCACTTAAAAATTCTCCAAAAAGGTGATCATCTTGCGATGAGCCTCCGGGAAAATCTTTTTCTTCAAGTAATGTTCGAGGAAAACCAAAACACTCAGCTTTTTTTAATTTTTCATAGCTATATTCTTCGGCCAGCATGCGCGCAGTTTTTCCGTGTATATTTCGAGTATGAAGATGTGCACCCCTTTGAAGAATAATTTTCACCGCATCTAAGTTTTTTCCCATAACAGCATACATCAGAGCAGTTTCTCCATCGTCATTTTGCATAGTTTTATCCGCACCGTGTTTCATGAGTTCCTCAATGAAATACGGGTTGTTCGCAAATGCAGCAACCATTAAAGGTGTGATGCCATATTTACCCGCTTGATTAACATCAGCATCTTCTTCAAGTAATTTTTGAAAAAGTTCTGCATCTTCAATGATAATCGCATCTATAAGTTGTGTTATCTCATTTTCATCACATGCTTTTTGAGAAGATTCTTCCATGCAAAACAGAGCGCCAAAGAAGAAAAAAAAGAGTGTTAGATGAAAGAATTTTAATATTTTCATATCTATCCTAAAATGTCTCGGCTTGAATCAAACAAAAAGCCATCATGGAAATATGTCCCATTTGTAATTATGGCAGAAAGTTGAAAAATTGTCAAAAAAGATACGGTGATAGAAAATCTTTACATTGTAAAAATATGCTTATTTTTGGTATGCTCTTCAAAAATAGGTAGTGTCGTAATGCATATTGAAAAGGCTGTCGCTGAATTTCGTTTGTGGATGATGACCCAAAAAAGAGCGTCGCGAAATACCGTTGATTCCTATATGAACGATTTAAAACAGCTCGTATTATATTTTAGCAATAAGTCTTTGCATGATCTTTCTTATTTTAATAAATTTTTTTTCAGCACCTATTTAACATTCCTCAAGAGAGATATTCAGCTCTCTAATCGTTCAATAGCACGAAAAATAGCCGCAATTCGGTGTTTTCTTCTTTTTGTCAATGAATATCTTGGCGAATCTTTTGACCTTGATTTTTTAGTTGCACCTAAACAAGCGCATACGATACCGCAGGTGGTGAGTCAGGAAAATTTACAAAAGCTACGCGAGTTTTTGGAAGGGGACGTAACGAAAGAGGGAAGGCGAGGCAGATTGTTTTTTTATTTGTTATATGGAGTGGGTATGCGCGTAAGTGAGCTAGCGCAACTTACGTTATCCGACGTTTTCAAGGATCAATTCATTGTTAAATTAAAGGGTAAGGGTGCAAAAGAGCGTCTGGTTCCCATAACTTTTAATTTAATGCACATAATTGACGATTATCTTGAAAACACTCGACCATTATTCCTTCATTTTAAAAAAGGTGTCCTTGATTCAGAATTTCTTTTTCCGGTGATTTTTAAAAGCAAAGTTCAGCACGTCAATCGCCAAACCGTCTGGGCCTTTTTAAGTAGATTAGGAAAAATGTTTGACCTTAAACTTGCGCCACATAAATTACGTCATTCAATGGCAACACATCTATTATATAATGGAGCAGATTTGCGCTCATTACAAGTTATTCTTGGTCATGAACATTTAACAACGACGCAAATCTACACACATGTTGATAAAAAACAATTGCGTGAAACCTATAATAAAAAACATCTTCGCCGCTGAAGGGAATCTTTTGAAGGATTCATGTTCATATGTTATGATTAACTTAATAATAATTTTTAAACATTGGCGATGAAAATGGATCAAAATAGTTTTGTTGTTGAACAAAAAAAACTTTCTACGATTCTTGGCTCTATGCAAGCAATTTGCGCTAAAAGGACAACTCTTGATACAACGTCCTCAATCTTATTTCAAGCAGGACATAATGAGCTCGTACTCAAAAGCACCGACCTTGAGTTAAGCTTGCAATATAGTTGTGTGTTAGATGAAGATTCCACCATAGAAAATATCCAATTTTTAGTTCCTGGTCGACGCGTCTTTGAATTAACAAAAGAACTTGAAGGTGCTATTAATATTAATGTAAAAGATAATCAAATCGCGCTCAAATCTGGCAATGCAAGTCTTTCTTTAAACATTAAAGATGCACAAGAATTTCCACCATTCCCCGAGCGTATTGAAAATTTAATGGAAATAAAAACCGATGACTTGCTTTTTATGCTCGAAAAAGTCTCTTTTTTAATTCCACAGAACAATGCAAATCCAGCGCTTAATGGTCTATTAATAGAGATTGATAAACAGGGCATTAAAATGACAGCTACCGATGGACACTGTTTATCGCAAGTGCAAATGGACTCTTATAAATTAGATGCTTCAAAAAAGTGGCTATTACCTCGTAGAGCAATCCTTGAATTAAAAAAGATTATTGATACAAGCAATGATACAAAAATTTTTATCGGCATTTGTGGAAATCAATTAGTTTTTTCTGGTGAATCGTTTAATTTGTTCAGCAAGCTTCTCGTTGATGCATTTCCCGAGTACCAACAAATTTTAAACAGAGAAAACTTTATTGAGCGAGCAGTTCCAAAAGCTGATTTAATAAAAGCATTGAGACGTTCTGCGTGCTTGCTTTCCGGACAATTTATTGCAACAGAATTTAATTTTGATAATGAAAAATTAGAAGTTGCTTTGCATAACAAAGAAGTTGGTAAATTAAAAGAGACTTTAGCATTAACAAAGTCAAATACTGATAAGCTTGATATCCGATTTTATGCACCCTATCTATTGAGTGGCATTCAGGTACTTCCGGGTGAAACAGTCGGTTTCTGGTTACAAAACAATTCAAGACCAATTATTTTTGAAGCAGAAGAAAAAAAATGTCAGATGATTTTTTTGGTAATGCCTGTTTCACCAATAAGTAATGACTAGTGGCACACATTCAATCACTTGATATAAAAAATTTTCGGTGCTTTGATCATTTAAGCCTTACATTTGAAACGCCAATCGTTTTAATTAAAGGCGAAAATGGAACGGGTAAAACGGCACTTCTCGAAGCACTCTATTTTTTATGTTACTTGCGTTCATTTAAAACGTATGCGCCACGGGAACTCATTCGTTTTAACCAAGATGGTTTTTTTATTCGCACCCATTTCATATTTGAAAATACCGAAACAGACCTTATTGAATTACAAGTCGGCGTAACACAACAGAAGAAATTAATAAAACTTAATAATAAACCTGCAAAAACATTTAACGATCTTTTAAGTTGCTTGCGTGTAGTCTCTTTAACTGAAAATGATTTACAGATTATTCAAGGAAGCCCTGAAGCGCGACGTTCATTTATTGATAATTATATATTTTTACAAGAACCAACATTTTCCCAAGAAATGAGAACTTATCGAGCAACACTTAACCAACGAAATGCGCTTTTACAAAGAAAAATGCTCGATAATGATTTATACAAAATTTTAACCAAAAAATTGTGGACTTTATCAGATCGAATACAAAGACTGAGGACTGATTATTTAAAAAATCTCGAGACCGAAATTCAATTAATTCAATCTGAAAGTTTTTCAGAGCACTCTATAGATCTTGCTTACTTTTGCAAGAGACCATTAAAAGAGAACTTTGAAAGTTTTTACCATTTTTATACTACGTTGCAAATAGAGGAAATTAAATATCAACGCTCATTATTTGGTATTCATTTGGATGATTTATCAATACAGTTCCGAAAAAAAAGTGCGCGTGTTTATGCATCCAGAGGGCAACAAAAGCTTATAGCACTCTTTTTAAAAATTGCCCAGATAAAAGGCTTGATAAAAAAAGAGGGCCTCAGTATATTGTTATTGGATGACTTTATGACTGATTTTGATGAAGAGCGCATAAAGCAGGTTCTTCCGCTGCTTTTATCCTTGAAATGCCTTCTTTTCTTTACGTGTGCACAGAAAAAATCGTTCCTTGAAGAAGAATTAAACAAATATGGCGCTCAGATCGTCATATTGGAGAGGAAATAGTTGCATCGCGCACATAGAAGAATATTAAATTTTCTAAAACTTTACTGCTTGACATTTTTGGTTTTTTGTCATAATATAATGAGTGAATCGAGTAAATTCGGTTCGTATATCTAGGCTTCATTACTACTCTCCTTTTTTCCATCGCATTGACTTTCTTGGTCAATGCGATGGTTTTTTTAAAAAAGATTGAAAAAAATGGCCACTTTTTTTATGATCAATAAAAAGGATATTATGAAAAAGGTCGTTTTTTTTTCTCTCATCTTCTCGATTAACCTTTATGGAGGAGATATTCAGTCAGTTCTGCAGGAGGTAAAGCAACATTCTGGAAACTCTACTACTGCAGCCTTTGAAAAGGCCCTGGGCCAACCAGGCGAAAAATCAGAAAAAAGCATTTTCTCTGGAGATATAAATCTTTTCAAAGATTCAGCCCTAAAAAGCGAAATGGCATCTTTTTCAGGAAAAGCTTCTGAAGAAAAAGATGCTGCATCGCAACCAACTACTCAACAACAAATAGACGGAAAAGAAGCCGCCATTCAATTTTGGAAAGAAGAATCGAAAAAACCTCAGCCAAAAGAAAGCAGCGGCATGGTTGATGATGAATTTGTAATTTTTGGCTAAAAACATAAGTAAATTACATAATATACATTATGCGCCAAGATTAACGCACGGTTTTACAGGGTCAAATAATATAACAATAACAATGACCTACTACTTATAGCAACAATAATACCTAAGTCCACAATTAAGGGTAATGACCAAATTGCCAGAGCCCATCTTTTTTTTCCTAGCCGATATAAACGATAGGAAGCAATCAACATGCCAATTTCAAGAATCCAAAATATACAAGAGGCGTAAAACCCTAATCCAAAACCAGCTATATATCCAAACCCTAAAAATCCTCCTATTAAAAGCACCGGCTCCTTCAGAATATTCATGATTAAAAGCACCGGATCCAGAAGATCCAGAATGTTCATGCGGAAAAATAAATCTTTATAACCTGTTATCACTGTTATTATCAGAAAAAGTGTAACTAGAAGAGAAATAATAAATAATGAATTAAAAAACAACCGCGCTCCCCTTCTGTCATTTAAATAATACAAGCAGAGAGCAGTTCCAAAAAATCTAAAAACCAAATAAGAAAAAAACGCAAGAAACGGAACGACAATAATCCCAAAATTACCCATTCCTCGATCATAAGGCGTAACAAAAATAAAAATAACCAAAACTACTGCTGCTATTGCTAACAAAATTAAAAAAGAATTAAAAAATGTTTTCATTATATCTACAAAAGATTGCTTCATGATATCCCTTTTTTTACTTTATTTTCACACAATAAAAACGAGAAAAATAATCTTAACCATTTAAGCACTAATAAATACTACCGGAATTTTTTGATCAATATTAAACTCAATCAGTTGGTCTAAGAAGATATGTATAAGGGTGTGTGAAACTTGATATTTAGGATAAATTATCCAAATAAAATCATAATCAAACTCTTCGACAAAAAATTGATTAATGCCCTCTCTAAGTGCCTTATCATCTTCATAATGAGCAAAAAGCTCATAAAGATTCATACCCTGATTGTATTTACAACCGGCTCTATCAATGTACCCAATGGTGTGATAACATTTTAACAAATCAATGAACAAATTTATTGTTTTGCGCCCTTCTTTTATCGTAGAAAACGAAATATAATGAAGTCCGGGAGTTAAAAAAAGGTCGCATAAAGATAAAACATCTTCTTCATCCAACTCATGCGTATAGGTTCGCTTCTGAGCAAGCGCGATTGATGGATGAATGCGATCCAGACGCTCTTGAGCATGAAGCCTTTCCATAGCTATTTCCTAATTTAAGTAATTTGATTTCAAACTTTTTAAAAATTTTTTGTTTTAAAATTTAGCTCATATTACAATTTTTAAAATCAACATTGTTATCTTATTAATTTATAAAAAAAATGCAATAGCGGCGAAATTCAAGCATATCGCAAAAAACGACTTGAAAAGCAGATTTCTATTTCACTCGCTCTATAATACTAACATTTTTTAATTCGTTTGCAGGAATAATTCCTCGAAGCTTGCTTCGTAATCATTATATTCGCTCATATCCTTCAACTTTGCTCAGGATGTAGCAAGTCGAACCATACGAGCGTTATCCCTCGTAGCTTGCTGCGAGGTTCTTAATTTGCCATGCAGCACACAAAGAAATGGCAACAGCATCAGTAACGTCATCGCGTTTGAAAATTGGCAATCGAGGAAACATTTTATGAACCATCCCAGAAACCTGATCTTTGCTCGCCCCTCCAAATCCTGTTATCGCCAACTTAACTTCTCTTGGTGTAAATTCTAAAATTTTTAATTTGTGTTTTTGTGCTAAAAAATATAAAATGCCACGCAAATATCCTAATTTCAAAAAATTCTGGGCATTCTTGCCTAAAAACGGCGTCTCAAGTGAAATGTCGGTCACTTCGTATTTGTTTATTATATGCTCGAAATTTTCGCAGAATTCAAAAACGCGCTCTGGCAAAGGCTTTTGACTGCTTAACCTTAAAAAATCACAGGTAATTAAATAAATTGATGATTTTTCACGCTTAAGAATCGAATAACCGCTAAACCGAGTTCCGGGGTCCACTCCTAAAATAATCATTACGTCCTTTTTTATTTTTATATGAATAGTTACAATTATACCGCAATTAAATACCGAGATACATATCGAACGCTCTTTGTTAAACCTTCCTTGTAATTTCAAAAAAATAGAAGACTTTGTTGTGCGTTCGGTGAGACCCTTCAAGACACTCGCTATGCTCGTTCCTCAGGGCGAACGCGTTAGGTAATATTGTAAGAATGAAGAATGCGTTCGCCCTGAGCGAAGTCGAAGGGTTTTATCGAACGCGAGAAGTAAAAATTATCTTAAAATAAGGATATCAACAATTATCGAACTCGCGTTAACTTATTTTCAAGTGATGTACATATATCGGCGGAATATTTTTAAATACTTTTACCGTTTGAACAAAATAGCGATTCTTGAAGTCATCGATTAATTTTTTATGTTCAGCAAGTTGTTGTGCTTTGTACTGATTTTGCGTCAATGAACGACGCAAATAAGAAAATGCCATATATTCAACGTAAGAAAGATGTGTGCCTGAATGAGAAAAACTTTTCAACTGATTTTGCAGATCTTTAACCAAACCATTGGGAAATGCATTAAATGGCAACGTACAAATAATATAATCATATTTAATTGTTGGAACAAACTTAAGAACATCAACACAATGAATATAAACATGAGGATATTGTTCCCGAGGAAAAAGCTTTCTCAATTTGACACAATATTCAGGATTAATCTCAATAACATCAACCCGATCATTTTTATTTAAATAATGATTACAAATAACTTTTGTTACAGATCCCATTCCTGCACCAACTTCAATTATCTGTTTGGGCCCCTGATGGTTCTTTGCATAACGCATCAATTCATGTCCCACGCTCTCTGAACATTCAAAAACTGCGCCGACTTGCGTTGGATTTTTAAGTGCTTCCCACGCAAATTTCAACGGAGATGATGAAAGCATGCAAAAAATAGAACAATTGAGCGCAATAAAAATAATATTTTTTTTCATGACAGCTTTTTAAACCTTTATAAAAACATAAAATTTAATAATCAAAATCTCCATTTTCAAACTTGGTAAGCTCTCGTTCAAAATTAAGAAAAACAGTTCCGGTCGGACCGTTTCGCTGCTTGCCAATAATAAGTTCAGCCAATCCTGGATTTTCCGTTTCGGGATTATAAATGATATCACGATACAGAAACATAATAACATCAGCATCTTGTTCCAATGCGCCCGATTCACGCAAATCTGACATCATTGGACGTTTGTCAACACGTCCCTCAACCGCACGTGAAAGCTGCGATAGTGCCAAAATAGGAACGCCAAGTTCCTTTGCAAGAGCTTTTAATGAACGAGAAATCTCAGAAACTTCCTGATGCCGATTTTCATGCCATTTTGTTGAGTGCAATAATTGCAAGTAATCGATTACAAAGAGGTCCACATTATGCTCAGCTTTTATTTTTCGCGCTCTGGTACGCAAATCAACAATACTTATTCCAGCTGAATCATCAATAAAAAGTTTCAATTCGGCAAGACGCGCAGCAGCATTAGTTAACTCAACCCATTCTTCAGAACTTATTGTCGCATTACGAATTTTTTGGTGAGGAATTCCCGCCTCTGAAGACAAAATACGCAAAATAAGTTGTTCAGCGGGCATCTCAAGCGAAAAAAGACCAACAGAAAAATTTTCAAGAGCACTATTAAGACCAATATTGAGCGCCAAAGACGTCTTTCCCATTGAAGGACGAGCAGCAAGAATAATAAGATCACCCTTTTGCAGCCCCGATGACATGGTATCAAGTTGCGTAAATCCAGTTGGAATGCCCGTAATTCCCTTACTGTGACTCTTTACATCTGATAAATGTTTAAATGTTCTCTTAAGCCAAATATCAAGTTGCACAAAACTCTGAGAAGATCGCTTTTGAGAAACTTCAAAAATAATCTTTTCCGCTTGGTCAATAACTGCAAAAATATCATCATCTTTTTGTTCAAAACAATGCTGAATAATTGATGTAGCAGAAGAGATCAATTCTCTCAAAATTGCTTTTTCCTTAATTATTTTTGCATGTTGCTCAACAAGCCCAATTTCAGGAATCTCTTCTTGTAAAGAAACTAAATAGAGTGCTCCGCCAATAGAGTCCAATAACATTCTTTTGGAGAGCTCGTCTTGCAGTGTTACCAAATCTATACGCTTCATTGAACTTACAAGATGAGTCATTACTTCAAAAATGGCCTTATTAGCTGGATGATAAAAATCTTCAGCACGAAGTATTTCTGCTGCTTGCATGTATGTTTGATCATTAAGGAGAACAGCCCCCAAAACAGCACGCTCTGCGTCTAAATTTGCAGGTAAATTCTTACCCAAAAACGTACGTTCTGTAGAACTTTCGCGAGCGCTCATTCTTTGCATCTGGACTTCAATATCACTACTTTTTATATTATTCGGCTACTATTTTTATATTGAGCGTTGGTTTTAAGTTATTTGATAACTTGATAACAACTTCATAACTACCACGTTCTTTAATAGATTTATCAAAAATGACTTGGCTTTTTGAGATTTTAATACCTTCATTAGTCAATAAATCAACAATTTCTTGTGGACTTAACGCACCATAAAGTTTACCATCATCGTGCATTTTTCTTTTGAGGGTAAATTTAAGATTTCCAATCTTTTCTGCAAGCATTGAAGTTTTGCTTTCTAAAGCTTTCTTACGATTTTCAACTTCCGTGATGTGTTTTGAAAGGACAGCTTCATTTGCTGGTGTAACTTCCACTCCTAAACCACGTGGCAAGAGGAAATTTTTAGCATACCCATCTTTAACTTTTAAGATTTCACCAGCAAAGCCAACTTTTTCGATATCTTTAAGTAAATATATTTTCATGAAAACCCCTGTGATTTTATAACGAATAGATTGTTAACTAGTATAAGCTAAAAGAAATCTCTTGAAAACTCTAAAAGTCTTGTTTTTTTTATAAACTTGTTAGAAGTTAAATAAAGAAGTCAAAAAAAAACAAAATGAAAGGAGTAAATAGTGAGAAGTATTTATTTAAATATTTTTTTACTAATTTTTTGTATCGATGCGCGAGAATTTACGCTCGCCGAACAACTTTCGGAAGCTGAAAAAAAAGTATTAGAAGATAAGATTGCCGTTTCGCAAAATGGGATGTTGTTTTCATCTCTTGAAGTCTTAAATTTAGGTGATCAGAATGATCCAAATGGTTTTTATAAATTTTGGGACCAGTTATATCAAGATGCACAAAGTAAAAAACTCAAAAAAAGCGATCCTCGCAAAGATGCATTGAAGTCTTTAGCTATTATTGCAACTAATTTAAATGAGTTAGCAAGATTATGGTCTGGCGCATTATATGGCGTTGGTATTTTAACTCAAAAAGATGTTGAAACACTTCTACAAACAATTAATGCTTATGATGCTCAATTAGAAAGTCTTACAACCTCAACATTAGGAGATCAAAAGTTTAAAGAAAAATTACAAAAAAAATTAGATCATATAAAAGCACGCTTTCCAAAAAAAGTTGACGCTGGTTGGAATAAACTCAAAAATATTGGAGCCTCATTTGGCCAAGCATTTGTAAGAGTTGGAAGAGGTCTTTTGTGTATTGATTAATAATTTAAGGTAAAAGAGTTAAAAAATGATTAAAAAATTATTATTCTTTTGTGGTTTCTCATTACTATATGCAGCTCAAGGTCCATATGCTGAAACTCCTTCCACTGGTCCATATACAACTGAAGCTCCTGCTACGATTCCATATGCTGAAGCTCCCTCTACTGGTCCATATACAACGGCAGCTGCTGTTTCTTTTCCTGACGAAGAAGATTTCCAAAAAACGGTCGTTTCAACATCTTTAGACGTGATGGCATTAGGCGAATCTGATGCCGCCGAGGGTGGCATTGAAAGTGCTTATTGGAAACCTTACTGGAAGGCTGTCAATGAACTTTCCTCTAAAAGTGAACGTCGACTAGCTGCTTTACAAGCACTTATGGTAAGTACAAACAATCTTCAAGATTTAGCAGAATATTGGGCTGGATTGTTATTAAATATGGGAGCATTTGGCCCAGTTGCTGAAAAAAGAAAAGAGCTTATAGATTTGATAAACAAAAAAGACTTATTTGAAAAAACATTACAAGAAGGTGCCTCATTAGATACATTATTAGAAGAAATTTTCAAAGATGAAGAACTTACTGAAGCTGAAAGCAAACAATTGCACAATGCAACAGTAGATGAAGTTCTTAAAAAACTTGCTGAAAAAGATCCGATTGTAAAATTAATTCTTTATCGACGCTACTTGCAAGTATTCGAAGATATTCTTCAAGATTTATTTGAAAAAGAAAAAAATAAGATAGAAAATAAAAAGTGGTTTCAAAATTGGCAAGAGTTAAAACAAGGCAACCTAAAAGATTTTCAAAGCGGCTGGCAAAAATTCAAAAAAGGATTGTTTAAATCTCTAAATGTTGTTGGAAAAGGATTTGCAGCAATTGGTAATGCTATTGGAGCTATTTATACAGCAATTGTTTGTAGCTAAAAAAGCTTATGAGTCGTAAAAAAGGCAACGTGTCAATAATTGACACGTTGCCTTTTTTACGACTCATTTATCAAAAGTTCACTATAATTATGAAAGCATACTACCTTTGATTTTACAGCGTTAACCTTTTTAAAATATCAAGCATGTTTTTGTAGTAAACTGGTATGTTTTCTAATATATTTAAAGAAATTTCTTCACGATAAATATGAGATGTTAGATTTCGAGCATTAAGAGCTTGCTCTAAAAATTTAAATTCATCTGTTGTAATAATATTATTAGTAACCGCTTCCTTCAAAATTCCTTTCGGAGAAGAAATATGCAGATCTATTTTTTCATGTTCGGTTAAATATAATTTGATAAATTTCCAAAAATTATCAATCGTATATTCAAATCTTTTGATAACCGAATCTTTTAAAGATTTTTCGTACGCAGGAATAGCATTTTCCTTCAACAGCTCTAAGCTTTCTTTAACAGTCTCTAAACATCTGAATAACGTCGCTCTTTTGCGTTTTAACTCTTCCATATAATTCGATCTTTCAATATTTGATTGCGCATATCTTCGGATACGGTCGCCATATCTACAACATCAAACTTAAAAGGTATACTTGATGCATCAAGTATATCTTTAATTTCAGCAATTCTATTGTAGTCAATTTTACCATTTCCCTCTAAAGCAATATCGATATCTGACCAACTTTTTGACTCCCTACGAGCAAATGAACCATAGAGATAAATTTTAACTTCTGGTAAAACTGCACTAATTAATCCTATTATTTTTTCTTTATCAGTTACCTCTATTCGCTTCTTTTCCACAAAAAGCCTCCGACCTTAAAAAACCTGTTTATCTGCATCTCCATTTATCAATATAGAAAACTTTTCCTTCTTTTACGAGAATGCAGGAGGCAATCCCTTCGTCCGTATCATGCTTAATTTCAGCGATAATACCAATCCGTTGTTCCTCATTACTTTCAATAACATGCGTTTTTATTTGACCATCATAATCTATCCCATTTATATTTCCCCACCGAACAAATTTTTCGACCGTTTCATTTTGTTGATAGTATGAGTCAAACGATAAAACAACGTTATTAACAGTATGATTCAGCAGACCCTCGAGAAGATATTTTCTTTGGTAATACTGATATTGATATTGTGCAACATGATAACATTTTACTGCTTGATATAAAATTACGGTCCCTACAATTAATGAAGAACTTACCAACAAGAATAGAACGAGTAAAATGTAACCGCTTCTTTTCTGCTTCATAGGTTTCGATTTCTTAGTTTTATGGATGTCTGTATCAAGCGGCCATTATGCGTCAATGAAATGGTGATACAGTCAATAAATTCGCTGTTACTTTTTACCTGGAATAAAAAATCCGCAATATTCTCAAGGACAACTGATTTATCTTTGGTTAACTGTGCGTTTTTTGTGTAAAAATGTGTGCGCTTCAAATTATGTTTTTTCTCATTAAATTGCCATGCCAGCGAACTTTCATCGGATAAATAAAAATGAATATGGTAAGGCGAAATATTTTTGTAAGTACTTTTTTCACGCGGCGCCCCATCAAGATCAGTTCTCAATACCTGTAGCGCCGTATAACACAGACAATTGGATTGCCCTTTTGTTTCCAACGTACGAAAAAATGAACAAAATCGATAATTTAAATCAAAGGCAAAAACTATCAGCATTACGCTTAAGGCAATAGATAGCATTACCTCTAAAAGAGAAAATCCCCCTTGCTCATTAATCACCACGAATGCCCTCAATCAAACACGTTACCAAAACGATCTCTTCACGTTTACCACTAAAATCCCACGATACAATTGATCGATAAAATGGAATATTCTTTTTACCAGAAGAACGTTCCACACGAATTTCATAAGGATGCGTTACATAATGCGAAACTCCCCGCTGTTCTAAAGCAATGACAGCTTGATTTGCCGCTTCAGACAACAAGCGAGCCTTTAAGGTATAATAAGAAACCTGAGAAACCAAGCCGCCAACCATTAAGAACCCAAGAAGCAAAATCGCTATTCCTGTAATAATTTCTAACAGACAAAAGCCTTTATTTTTTAATGAATTCATGTTATCATTACAATAAGAAATTAATTTACTTCCTGTTATACCATATCGGAGGAAAAAATGAAAAAATTTATGCGTTTTTTGTTAATTTTACCTATTATGACTCTTTTTATACCAAGCCATATCTTGAGTGACATGGCCTCCCCCTTCCCTGTAAGCGGAGAAAAACCGGTACGCGAAGATGACATTAGGGAAGTGCTTCATTCTGATGAATTCAAACAGATGCTTGAAGAATTTGCTCCAGGATCTTCAGCTTCACTTAATTTAACCCCAGAAGAAGAAGAGGAAATCATTCGCCAGACACAAGCTTTTACTGAAAAGCTTGAAGGAATGACAGAAGAAGAGCAACAACAAGAAGTTGAAAAAATGCTCCGTCAATTACCATCACCTCAACAAATGCAACAACAAGAACCACCGGCACCCAAAAAAGAGACCCCCCCCGCTGTAGCAAAGGCTGAACCAAAGGCAGCTCCTAAAAGCGAAAAGATTGTTATCGATACAAGTGATACAAAAAAATTAATGGGGAAATTGGTCAAGGCACTTGAAGACATTGAACTCAAGTTTGAAAGTATGCCGCGCGTATCAAAAGAATCTTTTCTCGAACAAAAATGGGCAGAGGTCAAGGAAGAGTTACCTATGACTGTCTCTCTTTTAAAGAGAATTGAAAAAAAGTCTGATCTTCTTGAAAAATTAGCCTCACAAGAATTTTCGCTGTTGAGATCACAACTGAAAGATTTATATCAAGAATTGCAACCTCAACGAAAAAAACTTGCCATTCCCGATACCGCTAAATTGAAAAATCTAAACGACGAAGATCTATCACGCGCTGAACCTGTTACTAAAGCAGAAAAAGCCACATCAAAAAAAGCAACCGAAGCTATTATAAAAATATTAAGTCGTTCAATTCAAAGTATTAATTATGGTAACAAAAAGTTGCTTGAAAAATATGCTCCTGAAGAATTAAAAAAAATAAATGAAGAATTTAAAAGTAAACCAAAGGCACAACCATATACTCCAACAAAATCTTATGGCCGAGATGCAGGTTATGCCCCATACTATGGGGGATCATACGGAAGACCTTCTTCAGGATATCGTACGCCATCCTCCTCTTCTTACGGTGATCGACAAGCAGGAATGCCATATGATTCTTCAAAAGGTGCACCGGGCGACCGCGCGACCAGTAAAGCTGAAAAGCCAGGGGCTGCTACCGAAAAAGACAAAGCAGAAAAAGGTTTAAAAGGTGCCGCTGGTGAAAAAAACAAAAAAGATAAGAAAAAAGATAAAGATAAAGTCAATCCAGTGCAAAAAGCTCTCACCAATATTCAAGATCACGTTAAAAACCTTGAAGAAAGAGTTTCAATAGCATTTACGGAAGAACAAATACAACAAACAATGCAGAATTTCGCCGATCTCGATCTTGTTGAAGATCATGATGCTATAAATGATGTACGCTTTGCGCTTTTAGAAATCAACCCATTAATCACCAAGCTCAGTGGCGCAATCAATAAGTTTGACGAGGCAATTAAAAAAGAAAATGCCGAAATTAAAGATAAAAATAAAAAATTGATCAAAGAGCTTATTGATCGTCAAAATAAATTAAACACACTCGTAAAAATAGCAGAAACATTTACAAAACCAGAAGCTGTACAACTATTTGCCAATTCAGGAGAAAAAACAACGGTTATAACGTTGTTTAACGATTTCCTCAAAGGATATCAAGATATTATTGATAAGTTAAAGACTTTTGAGGCACTTCAACAATCACTTACTGAATATAATCAAAAAGCTAATAAATTCATCAGCGAAAAAAATCTTGTCAGCATCTTAACTGATGGAACTGCGCAACAATTGAGTAGCACTAACTTCAAAAAAGATCTTGCAGATTCTTTGAAACTGTTGAAAGAATATCAACAGAATATGAAAAAACTTGAAGATCGTTATGGAAAAGAAAAAGCGCAAGAGATCAGTGGTGCAGCAAAAAACTTAGTTGATTTGCTTGGAAATGAAAATATTCCAGCTGAAGTGCAACCAGAAGCAAAAATACTTAAAAAATCATTTCAACCTTAAACATCTCAAGAATAAATTCAAAAGGCTTTAACCTCTTACAATTATCTATATTTTGAGATAGTTTTTACTTCTTGCGTTCGATAAAACCCTTCGACTTCGCTCAGGGCGAACGCATTCTTCATTTATCTAATCAAACGCGCTCGCAATGAGCAAACCAACCCATACGAGCGTTCGCACTCTTCAACTTGAATATTGGCGGACTAATTGGCTCATCATTATAATCTTTACTTCTCGCGTTCGCCCTGAGGGAGCCATGTATGGCGATTCGAAGGGTTTTATCGAACGCACTTATTTCATAAAAATATTCCGCCGATATATGTACATCACTTGAAAATAAGTTAACGCGAGTTCGATAATTGTTGATATCCTTATTTTAAGATAATCTTTACTTCTCGCGTTCGCCCTGAGGAAGCCATGTATGGAGATTCGAAGGGTTTTGTCGAACGCACTTATTTCATAAAAATATTCCGTCCACAACATAATCCGAAAAATCCGAGTCAAAAATAATCTTCGAAGTTAAAGAAAAGTAATTTTCATAAGATGGCTTGACGTCGTTGAAAATTACTTTTCTACTATCTTATAACAGCGGCGACAAAGATTATCTCTCTCGGGAGCTGTATCATATTGCCAACAACGAGGACATTTTTCTCCTTGTGCGCGCTCAACATCAACCTTTAATCCATTATCGTCACCGCGAAGACCAGATGGCTGCATTAAAACCTGTGAAACAATAAAAAACTCACGCAAGAAATCCATTAAGGATTGTCCAGACTTTTCAATTCTTTCAAAAAGTGGCTGCAACTCTTTTAACAATTCTCCCTCAAAAGATATGAGTATGCGAGACTCAAGTGAGTGCTTAATTACGCCCTGCTCACGTTGTTTTTCAATCGCTTTTAAAACAGCACTACGAACATCAAAAAGTTTTTGCCATTGGACATCCCACTGGTAAAACATTTTATCCAAATCAAACGCTCTTCTATTATCAAGCGGCAACCCCGATTGATCTATCATAAAATGTTCTTTTAATTCGGATCGGTCGACCATTATGCGCCAAATATTCTGAACTTCTGCAAATTTTTGTAAATGAATCGATTCTTTTTTATTCCGTTGATAATAATCAGATATTTGTTCAGCAACAAAGGAAAAAATGGGAGCCATTAATTTAGTCATCGCATCTAAAATATGCCAGCAAACTGTCTGGGCTGATCGACGTGCATGACCATCAGCTTTTTCCACGTATAAACGATCTTTAATTATATCAAGATACAATGAACTTAATTCGGTTGTGCAATAATCAGTTAAACGATGGAATATCGCCGTAAAATCAGATTTTTCATAAGCTTTGCGCACATCCTGATTTAAAAAGTAGAGAGAGCGTAACGCATATTGATCGATAGATAACAATTTTTCTAAAGCTACCGCATCTTTATCAATATTAAAATCATAAAGATTAGATAATAAAAATCGTGCCGTATTACGAACTTTTCGATACACCTCTTGAACATTCTTCAATAAAGCATCAGAAACAATCGCATCATCAGTATAATCGATACTTGAAACCCACAGACGCAAAATATCGGTACCAAATTGATTGATAATATCAATTGGTGCAACAACATTACCAATTGACTTGGACATTTTTTCGCCCGTCTCATCAGCGGTATAACCATGCGTTAAAATCGTCTTGGTAGACGGTTCCCCTTCTATCGCCATACTGGTCAATAATGACGCCTGAAACCACCCACGAGCCTGGTCGCGCCCTTCTAAATACATGTTCGCCGGATACGCAAGCGCTTTATTCTGCTTCAACACCGCAAAATGACTTACCCCTGCGTCAAACCACACATCCAAAATGTCGGTTTCTTTTCTCAAATGAGAACTTCCACACGAAGGACACTTCACGTTATGCGACTGCATTAATTGCTCAATCGACACCTCGCGCCAATAGACAATGCCATGTTCTGCAACCTTGCTTGCAATCGCATCAATCAAATCTTTTTTCAAATATGCGACATCGCATTGCTCGCAAATGAGCGCAGGAATTGGCGCCCCACACACACGTTGACGAGAAATGCACCATTCAAGTCTGCTTTCAATTGCCGCACGCAAATGATTTGCACTCTGTTTTGGTAAAAAATTAACATGCTCAAGCGCTTTAATCGTTTTATCCTGTAACTGTTCGTTACGTAAATCTAAAAACCATTGCTTTGTCGCACGGAAAATAAGGCCATTGCGACACCGCCAACAATGGGGATATGGATGGCGAATGGAACCTTTATAAAACAACCACCCTTGCTCTTCTAATTTTTTTAATACAGCCCATTGTCCATCTGTTACCAAAACTCCCGTTAAATCAGCTGGTGTTATGGTTTGATCATATTTTCCGTCAGATGTCAGGGGTGAATAAATTTCAAGACTATTTTTTAACGCAAGTTCATAATCTTCAGGACCACATCCGGGCGCTGTGTGAACACATGCGGTGCCCTCATCAAGCGCAACATGTTCATCAAATATAATAGGGACAGATAAACCAGTGAGAGGCTGCTCAACCGACGCACCCTTTAGTTGATCGCTATTAATTTCTAAAAGAACCTTACATTCTTTTCCAGTATCTTTGGCAACTTTTTCAAGTAACGTTTTTGCCAAAATAACAAAGATTCCTTCTGCATCAGCAATGACATATGATGTTGCAGGTCTTAACGTCACGGCACGATTCAACGGAAGTGTCCACGGCGTCGTTGTCCAGATTAAAAGATGTACTTTTTTATCTTTTAATTCAGGAGCAAACTTCGCAACATATTCCGTATGTAATGGAAATAAAACATAAACTGACGGATCTTTACGTTCTTTATATTCAATTTCAGCAGAAGCTAATGACGTCTGACACGATGCACACCATGGAACTGTTTTAAATTTTCGTTCAATAAAATTCTTTTCAACTAAAATACCGAGTGCTTTTAAGATTGACGATTCATATCCATAATCCATCGTCAAATAAGGATGAGCCCAATTCATCACAACGCCAAGCTGTTTAAACTGATCCCGCTGAATATCAATCCACTTATACGCATATTCGCGACATTTTTTAATTAACTCAACAGGAGAAAGTCCCGGATGCTCTTTAGAAACATTACGCTCAATTGGCAACCCATGACAATCCCACCCTGGTGTTACCGGAACCTGCTTGCCACTCATACGCTGAGATTTCGTTACAAAATCTTTCAAAATCTTGTTGTAAGCAGTCCCTAAATGAATGGGCCCATTTGCATAGGGTGGCCCATCATGCAAAATATATTTTTCTGCACCTTTGTGCGCTAAAAACGCCTTTTCGTAGAGCTTTTCTTCTTCCCAACGTTTAAGCATTTCAGGATCAAGCTCTTTTGCATTTGCCCGAATAGGAAAATCAGTCTTTGGTAAATTTAATGTATCTTTAAATGAAACTTTTTGCGTCTCTTTTTTATCTTCAACTGCCATAGCAGATCACCTTTTCAAAAATCTTATCTTCTATAAAAAAGTATACTACATTGAGCGTTTTTTCCCAACCAAGCTTCAAAATATTTTTAAAAAACAATACACCTTCACCTTGACAAATATTTCAAATTGGATATAATAAAATACGTGAATTAAAGGAATAATATGAAAAGAATATTGTGGATATTTTTCATAACAACATTCTCGCTACCATTTTCAGTATTGGGAATGTCGCCAAGTATTTCCCATTTTATCTACGCAATTAAAGAGTCCATTTGGAAACCCTGCATAGATAAGACATTCGAATTAAGTAAACATGATTCACGCCATCTTTCACTGGAACATTCCTTAACAAGCAGAGATGCATTTTCATCTTTAACTTCTTATTGTGAACATATAAAACGTTTAAAAATCTATGAAATTGAGAGCTTAATTAAGTCAACAGGAATAACTTTGCTAAATTATAAAGCAGGCATAAATGAATCTCTAGAAAAAATACTTACCCAAATCAAACCAATAGGTCTCTGGACAAATCCAACAATTGCTCCACCTTACCTATTACGTATTATATTTCAAGCACTAAAAATTTTAAAAATAAAAAAACCAGATCTCCCAATGGGTTTAATAGTCATGACTGGTGACTGTGATTCACGCATAGCTCGCGGAATCTTTAGTTGGAAAATAATTAGTGAAGATACCGTCAAATATGCCCTATTATTCATTTTAATTAATAATATGATCTTACGGAACTCATTTAGTTCTCCAAAAAAAACCTGTTTTCATGAAGTAACTCACTTGGGACAACTTATACACCAGCTTAAAGAAAAAAAATTGATACCAACAATCAACCTAAAATATATGCATGATGAAACAGAAGCAGATACCGAGGCATTTTTAAATTTAAACTGTTATACTTGCGCTTGTGAAGCAACACAATATCTTTGGGAAGAATCTGAACATTATCTCACACGTTCTAAAGCAGAAAAAATTTTATTAACCATGGACCATGATCAACTTTGTCCTTACCATCAAGGACGCCTCGAAGGCATTCCTCATGAAACTCTTCTTGAAGAAATTGGCAATGGCACACGAGGTATCTAAAATCTTAAAACCACAAAAAAGATTTTTGAAGTTGAAATAAATGAAACTGGAATCGTAATGCCATGGGAAGATCAAGATAAAAGCATCTTTTTATTCTAAACGCAAATGCAACGTTTTCCCCAATCACCTAAAATATTTATGTATTAATTATAATGTCGATTCACGTACAATGCGCCAGATAATACCGAGCATGGCAATATTACACAATAATGCCGAATTACCATAACTGATAAAGGGAAGACCAATTCCTTTAGTTGGAAAAAGTCCAACCGCCACTGCCATATTAATTATTGCTTGAATTGTTGTTAACAAAACAAATCCTTGAATAACATAACGCCCGAAAACGGATGAAACATGCCAACTCAGTTGCAAACCCTTATACAAAATAAAAATATACAAACTGATTACAATAAAAACCCCTATAAAACCAGTCTCCTCGGCGATAATTGAAAAAATGAAATCAGTATGTTGCATGGGCAAATAAAAAAACTTTTGACGTGAACACGAAACACCAATACCCCAAAGACCACCGGAACCAATTGCTATTAAAGATTGAATCACCTGAAACCCGGCTCCCTGCGGATCTCGCCAGGGATCTAAAAATGTTAATATCCGCTTAACGCGATACGGCTCGAGATAAATTAATAGTGCACCAACAGGAACCGCCATCAAACATAGCCATAAAACATATTTCCAATCAGGATATGCGATAAAAAAAAGACCTAATACCGTTGCCCCTAATGTGACGGTTAAACCAAAATCTGGTTGTTTTAATAAAATTAAACTGGCTAAAGCTAAAACAAACAAAATAGGAATATATCGACGATACGGTTTTCGCACCAAATCTTCTTTGCGCGACAACAAAAAAGCAACATATAAAATCAGAGACCATTTCAACAGTTCACTCGGCTGAAAAATAAAGCCACCAAGATTAAGCCACCGGCTTGATCCATGAATGCGATATGCAAAAGAACCGATCAAAGTTAAAAAAGTTATTCCGAGAGAACCGAAAAAAAAGAGCGGCGACAAACAATACGTCAATCGCAATGGTATTAACGCAAGAACAAATGCCGCTATCAGGCCTAATCCAAAACCAACAAATTGTTTTTTTACAAAATATGCTGCATCATGCACAAATTCTAATGCATAAACAGAACTTGAAGAATAGATAAAGATAAAACCAATAATAATTAAACAGCCAATTGCACCAAATAATAATTTAAGATTACGATGAAGTTTATAATAAGAAGCAAGCACAAACTTCTCCTTTTTCTCTCACGACTCCATTAACCGTACTACACGCAATAAGCAAAAGTCAAAGTTACATTTAATTATCTCGTTGGCAAATAAAATTGAAGTCCTTCAACGGTTCTTTTTCCATCGCGAAGAGATCTTATTACCGTCGGTGTTAATCCCAAATCTTGTAAAAAGTGTTCAGCATCACGCTCTGCTTTTGAACCTTCACCAGCAGCAACGCCCGCCTGACGATACACATTATCTGCGACATCGCCAGCAGCAAATACACCAGGAACAGACGTTTTTTGAGAACGACCAAGCAATGTAATGGTTCCATCTTTTTCTAATGCAATCTTTCCTTCAAAAATCTGCGTCCGTGGCAAATGTCCAATGGCAAGAAAAATACCATCGATCGAACGTTGTTCCACTTTCCCCGTCAACTTATCATAAACATCAACCGCGCAAACGCCCATATCATTACCGTAAATACGCACTAAATCTTTACCATATTCAACTGATGCATTTTTGAGGTCTTTTAATTTAGCTTGCATTGCAGCAGAAGCACGCATTTCGCTTCGACGAACAATTTGGGTAATTTTTTTTGCATACGGAGAAAGCTGTATAACTTGTTCAATCGCACTATCACCACCACCAATAACCATAACTTCTCGATCTTCATATAAAGGAGCATCACAAACCGCACAGGCACTTACACCTTGACCCCAATATTGCTTTTCCCCTTCAGTTCCCAATTTTCGCGGTTCTGAGCCAGTTGCAATAATAACGGTTAATGCTTTAACTTCAGTACCCTCTACCGTTTGCACTTTAAAAGGCCATGTATTCACATCAACTTCTTTAACAGTCTCTGGACATATATGAGCCCCAGCGCCCGCTGCCTGTTTGCGCTGACTCTCCATAATCTCAATACCCTTGGCTCTTTTAATGCCGGGCCAATTTTCAACATATCCTGTTTCAGTTAATTGCCCACCTGGCAATGGACCTTCAAATACCAGAACATCCATTCCCGCACGTGCCCCATACGTAGCAGCGGCACAACCAGCAGGACCAGATCCCAGGACAACCATTGAAACAACATTATGTTGCCCACGCAGATTATTTAAATGATATTTTTCACCATCAAGAATAGTATGTGATGCACACAATGAAAAAGCACCGCATAACAGCAACCACACTTTGCTCATATCACCCTTTCAATTGAGTAATGAGTCCTTTAAACTGATTTCCACGATCTTGATAATTTTTAAAAAGATCAAAGCTTGAACCACCAGGCGATAATAAAATAATATCACCAGAAGAGCTATAATTATACGCCATTTCAACCGCCTCATCAAGACGAACCGCCTGATTATGTGACATATTATACTGCACGCACCACGCAGCCAATTGCTCCCGTTCTTTTCCGAAACAAATTATATGTTTTACCTTATCTTTCAAATAAGAAATAAGCAACTCTCGCGAAACCCCTTTGCTCAATCCACCAAGTAATAAAATAATTGAACCACGCAATTGATTTACCGCAGATATCGTTGCCTCAGGAACCGTTGACTTGGAATCGTTATAAAATTGACGATCACACACACTGCCGACATATTCAACACGATGCTCAATAACGCAATCCAAAGGCATTTTCAACACATCGAGTGGAATTTTAAGCGCACACAACACTGCACATAATGTTTTCCAATTTTCTTGAACCCCTTTTTCTGGAATATAAGAAAGCCAATCACTGGGAATCTGTTCTGGAATTATTGACCATTGATGCTCAAAACGAGCTCGTTCTTTTATGCATAAGAACAATGAAGAAGGCACTACAGATATATTGTTTTCTTTTTGAAGAGAAACAATTTTTGTTTTTGCAGCAAAATAATCTTCAACTGAATCATGACGATCTAAATGATTGGAATAAAAATTTGTCCACACCGCAACTGCAGGAGCAAATGTTTCACAAAGCTCCAATTGAAAACTCGAAACTTCTAAAACTGCATAATCAACCATCTCTTGTTGCTCGATCAACGAACAGAGTCCGATGCCAATATTACCTCCAACGGCAACACGTTTTCCTGCATTTTGCAAAAGTTTTGCCAAAAAAGTCGTAACCGTAGTTTTTCCTAATGTTCCCGTAATAGCGATAATTGGTTTATGAAAAAATGACTGAAATAAATCGAGCTCCGATAAAAATTTATATTTAATCGCACCAAATGGTCGAAGGTCAACGCCAGCGCTTGGAAAAATATAATCAGAACACTCAAGAAAATCGTTTAATTCATTAACAATTTCAACATTATGTTGCTGTAAAAAAATTTGATCTTCATCAGCCAATTGTTTCTGATCAAACACCATAAGTTTCAATGATTGTTTCAGTAAAAATTTTACAATAGCCTTACCGCCAATACCATAACCCCAAATACCGATTGTTTTACCATTCAAGTCCATAAAAACTTTCTAATCTTGCTTATTTTCACTATAGTTCAGTACATTAAATACAGGGATTTCAAAGGGGGAAATAATGAACAAGAAAATCATACTTATTATCTTTTGCATTTTTTCTTGTACTATCACCATCTATGCTCAAACGACCGAAGAGGTACCTGAAAACATCTTAGATGTATGGAAAAACAAAACAGAAGAAGAGCTCGAAGATATTCTTGATACCGTTTACAATCAAGCACCCTATCTTATTTAGCCCACTGCAACGCAAGTTCGATCAATAATCTCACGCCCACACCGGTTGCCATCTCAGCACGTTGATAAGGAATATCTGGCACATTAAAGGATGTTCCTGCAATATCCAAGTGAGCCCAGGGAATATCATTAACAAAGTTTTTCAAGAAAACCGCAGCTGTTGTTGCTCCTGCCATAAATTTAGGATTGGCAATATTACACAAATCAGCAACCGGACAATCCATCGCTTTTTCATAATCTTTTGTTAACGGCAACCGCCACACCGGCTCACCGGCAATTTGTGCTGCTTTTTCAACTTTTTTAATAATTGATTCATCAACACCAAACAGACCACTAAAAAATGGTCCGAGCGCATGTTGACACGCACCAGTAAGTGTAGCCAAGTCAAACATCATAACTGGCTTATAATTTTTTGCCATATATGCAAGCGCATCACCAAGAATTAAGCGCCCTTCTGCATCAGTATTTTTAATCTCAACCGTCTTTCCATTGTACATGCGCACAATATCACCCGGCTTTGCGGCAACACCACTTGGCAAATTTTCTGCCAACGGAATTATCGCAATAATATTCACAGCAGGCTTAAACTGCGCAAGGGCTTTCATCGCAGCAATTACCGCCGCACCCCCCGCCATGTCTTCTTTCATCGTTTCCATTGACTTGGAAGGTTTAATGCTTAAGCCACCAGAATCGTATGTTATTCCCTTACCAACAAAACCAATGGTCTGCGCATTTTTTTTATCCGTCTTATATTCTAAAATAACAAAACGACATTCTTGTTCAGAACCACTTGAAACGGCAGCCAGTCCGCCCATTCCCAATTCATTAATTTTTTTTTCATTAAAGATGGTGCATCCTAAATCGTGCTCCTTCGCGATCTGTTTTGCTTGTGAAGCAAGTTCATCGGGACGCAATACATTCGCTGGCAAATTCACCCATTCACGTGCATCATTAATAGAATTCCCAATAATTTCCCCATTTTTTATGCCTTTTTGTAAGGCTGCACGATTATGTTTTTGCAATACTAAAATAATCTCAATATCTTTTTCGCCACCTTCTTGCTCCTTAAATGTATCAAAAATGTAATCGGTCATATGAGCAATCGTAGCCGTCTCTTGACCAAGAACCTGATCGGTAACGCCAAATAGATTCGCCAGAGGAAGGTGCAGTGCGAGATTATTAACTTTAACACGTTGCATAAAACGAACAATGCGCGCTAATGCACGTCGATAATTTTCAATATCAACCTTTTTCTCTTTTTTCCCTAAGCCAGCCAATAATATATAAACAAGTTTCTGTTCATGCATAACCGGAATAGATAAATTTGATTGCTCTTTTCCCGAAAAATCCTGCTCCTTGCAATAGGTTTCTAAATGAGGAAAAAGTGCCAAAAGTTCTGAAGACAATTTTTTAAAATCAAAATCTTGTTCAACAAATAACGCATAAACATCAGCGCCATCTTGCAAAAACTGTTTTCCAGAAAGAGAAAAATTAATAGCCATGGGTAACCCTACACTTAAGAATCATTTATTATCAGATTACCATGGCACAAGGGAAAAACAATGAAAGATCATAAAAATGTTAAAGCGGATCACCTGAATCCGCTTTAACATAAAGATTGTTTTTACTAGCAACAACCACGCCAACCACCATAACCCCAACCGTAGCCGTAGTATGGATAACCCCATCCCCAACCCCAGCCCCAATAAGGACCGTAATTGTAATACTTAGGAGCTGAAGCACGCCGCTTTTCCAATTCCCATTGAGCTTGAGCTTGCGCTTTAATCAATGCATCAATATCCTTACCAAAGTAAGTACGAATAAATTGTGATATTGCCGGTTCTTCAAAAATCATTCCTTGACTAAAATCCCCCTTGAGCTCAACATTTTTCCCATCGACAACCAACGGTTCACCTTTTTTAAACAGGCGCAACGTTGGATAATACGAAATTTGATATGCATCGCGCAATTGAATGTTATTCCTATCACCCACATCAACCGATAAAAGGTCAACTTCTTTAAATGCTCGCGCGGTATGTTCAAATGCTCTCTTTTGAGCTTTTATATTTTTAGCAATTTCCCGATGATGCTCTTGCGCCAATTTACGCTGTTCCTTCCCCAGATCTTTGGGCACTTTTCCCTCGTTTTTATCGTAAAAAAGAACCGCTGCAAGCGTTAATTGATCTTTTACACTTGGTTCAAGATATTTATAAAATGCAGATGCTGAACGAATTTTTTCATATTTCGCATGCAATCCGCCTATTAATACCAGAAGACAGATTAAACGTTTCATAACCACCCTCCATTTTTCCATCGCCTTTTCTACTCATAATTTTAACAAATCAAAAATCCAAACTGCAACAATAACGCCCAAAGGATGCCCCAGCGCCGAAAGAAAGCCCTCTTTTAAAGAATAGAAAAAATTGACAAATTGACAAAATTTGATAGGATTATAGTAATCAACGAATTATATTAAGTGGAGATAACAATGAAAAAATTATATATTATTTTAACCTTATTTTTACCATTGATTGCCATGGAATCAGATCAGCGGGAAAAACAAACGCGATTAAGATCTGATGGTGGCCCTCATGCTTTTCAACCGGTTGCCAAACGCAGAAAGACAGGCACTTTCCCCTCAGGTTTGACGCGACCACTTCCCAGCACAGAAACTGACGAACGCAGTGAAGCAGAACATCCTGAATTTAGCAGAGAAAAAATGTCCATCGGAATTCTTACATTACAACGTAAAAGCAAAAAAAGTGAGAAACCTTCATCCACATCAGCTACTTCATCGTTACCAAAGACTCATGTAAAAGAAATCCTCACTCGTATTGCTGAAATCCGCCAGTGCCCTTTTTTGTTTTGCAATCGCCTCTGCAGAACAAAGGAAGAGCTTGCTGAACATATAAGCATTAAGCATATGGGTGAAAGACCTTTCAAGTGCGTTTCATGCGACAAGTATTTTGCTCAGGAAGAAGATCTCATGCAACATGCAGACCGCAGACATAAGAATCTAAAAAAGGATTGTTGATACAATAGAGAAACAAAATCATAAAAAACTTATTTTTTTATCGTATAAATTCTATCAACAATATCATTATCAAGTGGATATTTATACCGTCGCGCATGCATCTGTTCAAGTTCATGGCGCGTCATATCTGCGATAATGCGCTCTTGGCATTCTTTACCAATTGATTCATTCAATATCTTTTCAATAAAATTCGCTACCATTTGCTGATAAAGTTCTGGATTATTAAACAACGAACCAAAATGTCGTGCTCCTTTTGTTAACCATAATCGTTTATAACACGGAACGTTATTGTAAATTTTGAGTAGCGCATCAACGGGCACATGCTCATCAGCATAACAATGAATAAATTGTACGGGAATATTGAGATTTTTCGCTGATTTTATTGGCTGAACCCTTTTGGGCATCGTTGGAACTTTTGTAGAATCCATTCCAGCAAATAGCCGTAAAAATGAAAGCAAAACAGGTTGCACATATCTATTGGTTGCATATTTTTTTAAAAATGACCGCCCAGGAATATCATATTCACCTATTAATGGAATATTTACTTTTCCCAACGCTCTGTCTAAACCACGCTCAATCAAACCATCAGTTGAATCAAAAGGACAGTCTAAAATGAGCGCCTTAAACAAACTAGTGTCTTTAGCTTGTGCCTCAATTGCGGTTACCGCTCCCATTGAAAATCCATAACCAATAATTGGCAACTCACACGTTTTATGATGGGAACGTAAAAAATCTACCGCAGCTAATACATCATGCACCTCATCATATCCCAAGGTGCTCAGTTGCCCTTCGGTGTCTTCACCATGCGCGCGAAAATCAAACAATAAAAGATTATAGGGAGAAAAAAGCAACCGCAAAATTCCCATATCAATCTTATTAGAAGTATAACCGTGCATAACTAAAATTGTTGCACGTGCTCTTGGTCTCGTTATTAAAATTCCTTTGCGTGCAATCAATTCATTTGAAATGTGCGCAAATTGAGAATAAAACGTTACCGGCTCTTCTTCTGAACGCGCTCGCCATCGTTCATATAATCCAAGCTCATCCTCGAGCACTTCAACACTCTCTTGCGAAATCCCACAATGAGGACCTATACATACCATTGGTCGTGAGCTGATTCCAACAGACCATGGATATCGATAAATAAAACCCCAAACCGCAAGACCACTTAAAATAAAAATAATAATGAGTCTTTTTTTCATCACAAAATCCTCTTTTTCCATTCTTAAAATTATCTTAACATATTTCTTGCAATTATGATCAATCGACGTTAGGGTAGTAAAGTTTTCATTATCAAAAAGGAGTTTTTAAATGAAAAAATTGTTACTTTCCCTCTTATTAAGCACATCACTCATCTGTACACAAACAGAAAAAATATGCGTAATTGGAACCGGTTATGTTGGCCTTGTCACTGGCATCGGCTTAGCACATTTGGGACACGATATCACGTGCATTGATATTGATAAAAAGAAAATAGAAATGCTCAACCGCTTGGAAATTCCCATTTATGAACCGGGATTAAAAGAACTTGCGCAACCTCTCATGGAACAGAAAAAAATCACGTTTAGCACTGAACGTATTTCTGCCATGCGCAATGCCGATATTTTATACATTGCCGTCGGCACACCAATGTCAGACACGGGTCATGCAGATCTAAGTGCACTCAATGCAACATTAGATGACATTGCACAAGCAACTGACAAGAAAAAAATTATCTGTATAAAAAGTACCGTTCCCGTCGGCACATGCGCTCAAGCAAAAAAAACCTTAATTGCTAAAGGCGCCGATCCTCTTTTATTTGAAATCGTTTCAAATCCAGAATTTTTGCGGGAAGGATCAAGCGTTGAAGATTTCCTCAAAGCAGATCGGATTGTCCTGGGCTGTGAAAACCAAGAAGCAGCATTGCGCATAAAAAATCTTTATAAAAAATTGATCGACAATGGGACCAAGTGTCTGATTACCAATCTCGAAAGTTCCGAATTGATTAAATATGCCTCAAACGCGCTTCTCGCAACAAAAATTGCATTCATTAATGAAATTGCACAACTTTGCAACAAAACCGGTGCACATGTGTTAGATGTGGCTGAAGGAATGGGCATGGATAAACGAATTGGCAGAGCATTCCTCAATCCCGGCCCTGGCTTTGGTGGCTCATGCTTCCCAAAAGATACCAAAGCTCTCGAACTTATTATGAAACGATATGGTCTCCAAGCAAAATTAATTAACACCATCTTCAAATCCAATGAACAGCACAAACAGGAATTACTCAAAGAGATTGATGATCTCCTTGGCATCAAAACAGTCGCAGTTCTCGGCCTTACATTCAAAGCAAACACTGATGATGTCCGTTATTCATTTGCTATTGACCTTATCAATCATCTCAAGAAACGTGGCGCGCTCATCAAAGCTTACGATCCACAAGGCACAAAAAACATGAAAGAAATCTTCTCCGACATTGAATATTGTACTTCTACAAAAGAAACACTCAAAGCAGCTGATCTTATGGTTATTGTAACTGAATGGGATGAATTCAAGCACCTTGATGTAAAAGAATGCGCAAAACTCATGCGCACCCGTTGCATCATGGACATGCGCAACATTTTTGATCCACAAGAACTTAAACGCAATAATTTCACTTTTTATAACGTTGGCAAAATGAGATAATAAAATTATCAACATTAAGAGCTTATACGAAAATTATTGCTTTCAACAAAATCTTCTCTTGCGCTCGTGGTGAGCTTGTCGAACCATACGAGCTTTTGTACCCTTAGGCTTTGCTTATTGCAAGCGAATTTCGAATTTTCGTACAAGTTCTAAGATCTATAGAGGCATCTTTTTTAGATGCCTCTATTTTTGCCTTACCCAACAAACTGTTGAGCAAAATCAATCATTTGACCTTTATTCATAATAGAGTAATAACGTGCAATTTGTTGTCCATCTTTAAAGACGAGAAAGCATGGAATGCGCTGCACGTGTAAACGTTCTTCTAATTGAGGAACATTAATCGTATTTACTTTAAAGAAGTACATTTGATTACAGAATTTTCGCGCTACGGCCTCATAAATTGGTAACATGTGCATGCATGATGGACAATGTTGTGCATAAAAATCAATAATGACAGGTTTTGATGAGCGCAATACCCGTTTTTCAAAATCAGCCTCAGACGTTAACTCATAAACGCATGATGGCCCAGCCTTTTCTGGTTCAAAAAATCTTGAGCTCATTGACTTCGCCGCCGAAGGCAACCAACCTATCCGTTGTAAGAATTGGGAAGCTTCGATTGCCGCTTTGATACCAGCGCCCGCAGCAACCCCCGCTTGTCGATAATGCATATCTTCAACATCACCAGCAGCAAAAACGCCAGGTCGAGAACATTCTTGTGTTCTTCCTTTTACTTGAACATAACCTTGTTTGTCTAAATTCAATTGTCCTTTAAAAACTTGCGTGCGCGGTTCTTGCCCAATTGCTAAAAAAACTCCCTTTATGGGCAAATGAGAAATTTCTTTGCTTTTATTATCATAAACTTCAACACCCTCAACATGCTCTTCATCCCCATAAACACGTTTTAATTCTTTATTGAAAAGGACACGAGCCTGAGGCAACTCGAGCAATCGTTTTTGCATTATATCCGAAGCGCGCAAAGAATCTTTACGAACTAAAATTGTTATCTGTTTTGCATAAGGTGCCAACTGAGCAGCTTCTTCTATCGCACTATCGCCACCACCAATAACTACGACATCACTATTCTTATAATAAGGAGCATCACATACGGCACATGTTGTTACTCCTTTACCCCAATATTCACGTTCGCCAGGAATTGCCAAAACGCGTGGTGCAGATCCGGTAGCAATAATAACTGATAATGCATTGATTACTTGATTATCATCGGTAGTTAGACGATATGGCCATGAAGAAAAATCTACTTTACTAATTGATTCAGGCATTAAAACGGCCCCTAATGACTCAACATATGCTCTTTGATCTTTCATGATCTCTGGGCCACGTTTGCGCCCCACGCCGGGCCAATTTTCAACATAACCAGTCTCAGTCAACTGACCTCCCGGCTTTGGCCCTTCAAATATAACAGTATAAAACCCTAATCGCGCCCCATAAAGCCCCGCGCTCAACCCTGCCGGTCCTGAACCAATAACGGCAATGGGAACGATATTTTCTTTTTTTGCTAATTGACCAAGAGAAAAAGACTTCTTTTTTATAAACCAAAGAGACAAAAAAACAACAATGATAATAAAAAAAAGTATTAAACTTATATAAATAGTAGACCGACGCATAAAAACTCCACAGTACATTATTACCTTGCTCAGTCTACAAAGGCTCTTCGTAATTGGCAAAAAAGAATCAATTCATATTTTCAAAAAGATTCTACTTGCCTTAATCTTTCGGCATAATGGCCACCTAAAAATTCAGAATCAAGCCATGCAAGCACCAAGATAAGAGCCTGTTCATTATCTAAATAATCGGCAGGTAAAACAAGAACATTGGAACCATCTTCTCTTTTTGACCGACGCGCCACTTCCTCATTCCAGACCAATGCAGCGAAAATGCCTTTAAATCTATTGGCTGCAATCGACATTCCAATACCGGTTCCACATAATAAAATTCCACAATCAACATCATGCTTTTGTACAAACCGTACAACTTTTTCTGCATATTGCGGATAATCAGTACGCTCATTATGCGAGGTACCAACATCAATCCAGGAAATCTTATGATCGCCAATATGATCTAATGAAACTAAATATCTCTTAATTTCATAACCACGATGATCAGAACCTATTGCTATCTTTTTCATTAAAACCCTTTTAAATTTTTATTATTATAAAAAAATTACTTCGACATTTACCAATAACCATCGCGTGAACGTCACTTTTCTGCTATGCTAATAGTAAATAAATCGGATAGAAAAAGAGAATTCTGATGAGAAACTTTTCACTTATGCTCGCATTGCGTTATGTATGGTCTGCAAATCGAGATCAATCAATTGCTACCATGATGCGTATCTGTTTTCTCGGAATTTTTCTTGGCACCGTTGCACTCACACTCGTTTTTTGTATCATGCAAGGATTTGAAGTTGCAACACGAGAAAAACTTCAAGGCATTCACCCGATGATTATGATTCGTTCAGAAAATGCATTAAACTACAAAAAAATAAACAATGTTTTAACAAAAGAATTTCCGGAAATTAGCACTTCAGCGCCGACCGCACAACAATATGTTTCAATAAAAATTAACAATCAACAAAATCTCAATAATGTTATCTTGCTTAAAGGAATTGATCCACAAAAAGAACCTTGCGTAACGGCAGTTGAACAAAAAATCATTGAACCAGAACATGGATCTTTTAGCAACGTGCTCGCTGAAAATCAGATTTTAATTGGCAAAAAGCTCGCAAACCAACTTGATCTCGACATTGGTGATCCCTTAACAATTCTCTATTTAATCGAGGACAAAAACAAATTAGCCGAAGAAACGCTTACTGTTAACGGTCTATTTAATACCGGCATTGAAGAATTTGATTTATCATTGGGCATCATATCACTTAAAACTTTTAATGAACTGTTTCCACAAAAAGGAATCACTGAAATCGGCATCAAATTAAAAAACCCTAAAAAAGAGTCTGACGTTATTGAAAAACTCAAAGATCGTTTGGATCTTGATGTCGTTTCATGGCATGAACTTTATCCCGCAATCGTATCGGCCCTCAAACTCGAAAAATATGCCATGTTTGTTGTCATTGCACTCATAACACTGGTAGCAAGCATGAATATTATCTCTCTTCTTTTTATGCAAATAACACAAAAAAGAAGTAACATCGCAATTTTACAAGCCAACGGATTACCATTTAAGGCCGTTCGTTCGATCTTTTTGTGGATTGGCCTCTGCATTGGATTGTGTGGCTCATTCATTGGCTTACTCACCGCTCTTATAATTGGCATCATTTTAAAAACATATCCATTTATTCAATTGCCTGATGTTTATTACACTTCGCATCTTCCGATTATTCTTGATCCGTCTACCTTCATTATGGTCTTTGCTGTGGTCATGGTGCTCGTTTTCTTTGCTACTATCATCCCATTACGCACCCTTAAGAAAATAAATATTGCTGAAGTATTACGATTTGAAGGTTAATTATTTGACAGATAAAAAATTTATTGCCATCAATAAAAGAAGCAATTGAAATAATATTTTAATATTACAAAGGAGTTGTAAATGAAAAAGTTATTATTATTCGTTGTCTGTGTTGCTGTTATTTTAACGACACCTGCTTGCAAATACTCATGTAAAAAAGAAGCTCCTGCAGCCCCTGCTCCAGCACCTATGCCAGCTCATATGCCTATGCCTGAACAACCAGCCAACTAATATATTTCTTTCTAAAATTATTTGTGGCCTGTGAAGTTATTTCTCACAGGCCCTTTTTTATTTTAAACTATCTTTATGAACATCTGGCTATTTTTTATTATCATCGGAACATGTACAAGCTGCACACATCGACCACCATGGTTCACGTCACACAAAGCTGAAAAATCATTATCCGAAAAACCCTTTGTTATTATCGTTCCTTCATACAACAATCGGGAATGGTATGAATACAACCTCTCATCGGTACTTTTACAAAAATATAAAAATTATCGCATTATTTATATCGATGATAATTCATCAGATCAAACAGGTTGTTACGTACAAGCGTTTATTAAAAAACACAAGATCAAAAATATAACGTTCATTCAAAACAGACAAAGAGTTGGCGCACTTGCTAATATCTGGCACAGTATTCAATTGACCACTGATCATGAAATTATCATTAATCTTGACGGGGATGATTGGTTTTCACATGATCAGGTGCTCAAGTATCTTAATAAAATTTATCAATCTCCCAACGTGTGGCTCACTTATGGACAATTTCAAAATTGGCCAACAAAAAAAAATGGATGGTGCAAGGAAATCCCTCAAGAAATTATTGCACAAAATAATTTTCGTTCACACGGCTTTTGTTTTGCGCAACCACGAACGTATTACGCATGGCTCGCAAAAAAAATAAAAAATGAAGACCTTATCGATGAACAAACTAAAACTTTTTATAAAGTAGCAGGCGACGTCGCTTTAATGTTTCCGCTTGTGGAAATGGCAGGTTTACATATAAAATTTATTAATGAAATTCTTTGTGTACGCAATGTAAAAAATCCACTTAATGATTTTAAAATCAATCTTGAAGAACAATTAAACATTACACAACTCATTGCAAATCAACCATCCTATAAACCTCTAACAAATGTTAGAGAAGTTGCAAATTATGACGGAACAATTATGGGTTCTTTCCCCATTTCAACATAAGGAGCTAACGCTTCTTCTCCCCGGCGCTCATAATCTTCTAATAAAGTAACTATGTGAGATTGATCTCTTTCGCGCGCATAATTCAATGCTCTTTTCATATCTAAGTTTTCTTGCAATTTTGTCGCTTCTTGTAATAATGCAACAACCATATCGGGAGCGCCACTTCTCACTGCATATAGTAATGCATCAGCCCCATCGGTGTCTTTTACATCAAGACGTGCACCGTTTTTAATCAAATAATCTAGAAAATTTTTGTTGCCTATATATGCTGCATACATCAGTATTGTACCTCCAAATGAATCTTGGCAATTATCAATGCCTTTTTTAGCAAACTCATTGAGAATTTCACTATCATTCTGTTTTATTGCATCAAATAAAGGTTTATTCCATTCTTCTTCTGGACGATCACCTTCACACCGTTCAATTTTCAACTCAGACTTTTCCTTTTTAAAATATTCATCAAGAGCTTTTTCTCCATGTAAATTAAAGTCTTCTAATAATGCAGCAACACCTGGATTTTCATTACTCTGTGCATAATCTAATGCCGTAAGTTCTTTATTACTTCGCAAACTTACATCAGCACCCTTATCAAGCAATAATGCTACAATATCTTCATAACCTTTAGCTGCAGCCCAAATTAATGATGTGTCGCCATATTCATTTTGTATATTTACATCAATACGAGGATCTGCAAGCAATAATTGAACCATATCTTTATTACCATTATCAGCTACATACATTAAGGCTGTAAGTTCATTCCTTTGTATATTTACATCAGCACCCTGCTTAAGCAATTCTTCAGCCGCTTCTTTATCATTATCTTCTACTGCCTTAAAAAACTGATCATCTAACTCTTTTTGCTTTTTTTGTTTTATAAGATCTTGGATCTTTGCATCCTTTGCAACATCTAATACCGTAAATCCTGTCTTGCCTTTCAGATTTAGATCAGCCCCTCTATCAAGTAATAACTTAACTATATCTTCATCCCCTTTAAATGCGGCAATCAGCAATGGTGTATCATTTGTATTATATAAATTTACATTTGCACCTTTATCAAGTAATAACTCAACGATATCTTTATAACCTTTCGATGCTGCCCAATGCAAAGCTGCATTATTATCTTTGTTTTGCAGATTTGCATCCGCGCCATTATCAAGTAATAATTGAACAATATTTTTATCACCTTTCATTGCTGCGGTCATTAATGCCGTATTACCATCTTCATTTTGTAAATTTGCATCTGCACCACCATCAAGCAATAATTCAACAACATCCTTATCACCTTTACGCACTGCCACAATTAATGCCGTATCACCCTTTTTATCTTGCTGATTAATCTCCTTCTTAAATAATACCAACATTGTTTCCGGCAGATTTTTAAATTCACTCAAAATCTTTTTTTGCTCATCTTTACTTAAACACATCAAACTTGATATACCAACTGAACCGGCAGATGCAATATTAATCAGGATATTTTGAATTCCTTCATTACTTGGAACAACATCTGAATGAATATTATACTTCAAAAGTAATTCTCTAAATGGAGAGCTTTTTTTCTGTTCAAATCTTCTTTCAAACAAATTAAAAGCAGAAGAAAATCTTTCCTTTTCAGTACGTGCACATACAGACATAAAACTTCTTTCAAAAAGACCATCAACAAGCACCTGTTGCTGAATTTTTTGCAAAGTCTGTGTATATTGTTTTTCATTTTTGATATCTGTATATATCTTTACCGGAATGTATGAAATAACATCTCCATCTTGAAGTAATTTCCATACATAAATATCTCGCGGATATGTATCGATTATCGAAAAAGCAACATAACCAAGACACGCTAACGACTCTGGAAAAATAATAATTTTTACATCATAAAGAGTTTCACTCTCCTTTTCTATTTTGAAAGGAAGTTTTCCAAATATACCATCATCTATTTTTCCGGTAATCGTATTAATGTTCGCTATTTTGAAAAAGGCTGTTTTCTTGTTTGCATCAAAAAGAGAATCTCCTAATATATCAGCAAGATCTCCCGAACTTTCAATCGTCTTAATTGTCTGTTCAGTCATTTCTCCCGGCGCAATTAATTTAATTTTAGCTTTACGAGGATATTTAATTATAATTGGCTCATCACGATGCTCTTCCCTTATTTTGAAAATATCAAAAACGTATCCACGTTTAAATTCAGGTTGCAACAATTTAAAATATCCCTCCTCAGGGATAAATATGAGACCATCAGCAAAAACATCCAATTCCAATAAATTTACTGCATAAGCAGCATTTCTCATAATTGATGCAGGAATGCTCTCGCCATTTCGAATTAAGTCAAGATAATGGAAAATCTCTCTAAATTGAGCTATTCTTGACGTCGCAGAAATTGATTCATCTGCAAGTGCTGCTGATATTAAAATTCCGGGATTAAAATCTTTTTTAAATGTTTTAATAATTTTAATAATTTGTTGAAGTGATTCTGCATTGAGTCCACCACCATGACATGAAAACCATAATACTACATTTAATTTAATTTTGTTCCCCCATCCCTCAATCAACTTAATAAACTGATCAGAAGGAAAACCTGCAATGAAAGCACCACTTCCCTTTAATGAAAGCGCTGCTGCCATTCTTCCATATTTAATACTTGTCATACCATGTCCAAGCAATATGATATTCCATTCTAATGGATTTTCAGGATCATATTTCTGAAATAGTGATAAAATAGTTTGTACTGCTTTACTTGCTGGTTCAGAAGCTGCTTCTAGTTTTTCTATAACAGTAGATAAATCTTTTTTTTCAAATTTTTGCAGTTTTTTTAAATTGATCCCATGTTGTTTATGGGTTTCTAAATACTTTTTTGGCATGAATAATACAAATGGCTCAGGTTCATATATTACATACAAATCCCACTCATCTTCCTTAAAATTATTCTTTATTGCATTACGCACCAATGTAAGACCCACTGATTTATACACCGTATCATCTGGATTTTGAATAAAATAAAGAATTACCTGAGCTATCTTCCCATTTGCTAAAAACGGTTCTGATCCTGCATAAATTAATCCTTTTAGCTGCTGAGAAATAGCACTATTTTCAGCCATCGAATAATTATCATCAGATAATGCTGCAGTATGATCATACACAATTACCATATGAGCAATATGAACCCATTCTTTGAGAACTTTAACTATCTCTTTTTTTTGAGCAATTTCTAATGCAGTTTTTTCTTCATCGTTCTTTAGACTTACATCGGCTCCATGCTTAAGAAGCAAATTCACAATCGGTTCACTCCCTACCTGCGCAGCATACATTAATGGGGAAAATCCCAATTCATCTTTCGCATTTACATACGCACCACGATCAAGTAATAATTCAACGAGTGGTAAAAGCTGAGATTCCGCCGCAATCATTAATGGCGTACGCCACTGTTCATCACGAACATCTACATTTTCGCCCGCGTCAAGCAATTTCAAAACCTCGGCTTGATCACCGCGCCTGGTCGCTTCTATTAACAAGCTTTCTTCATAATCCGGTTCCATACCTAATAAACCAACGGTAAAAACAACTAAGAAAAGTTTTAATATACTCATCTCTCTTCCCTAAAACTTTTCTTATGTATTAAAATTTTTTCTTTAATAAAATCAATAAAAAACATTTAAATGTAATAAAAAATTGATCTTCTGCTGAGAATCTATGATTCTTCTGTTTTTCGCTTCTTTATCATGTTCGCTTCATCCTTCTTGAAAAAATTATATGTTATGATTAACTGTCTCTATGAATAAAAAACCACCGTATTACATCACATCGGCATTGCCCCATTTAAATCTTAAAGATCAAAAAATTTTGTTGCGAGCCGATCTTAATGTTCCATTAAAAAATGGAATTATCTTAAATGATTTTAGACTTAAAGCAATCCAACCAACGCTCAATCTTCTGCTTAAAAAAGAAGCCCACATATTACTCGTTACTCATATTGGACAACCAGAAAAGAGAGATCAAAATCTTTCAACAAAACATTTATTACTATGGTTCAAAGAACATAATTATACTATTTCGTTTGCAGCCACCTTGGCTGATGCAAAAAAATTATTAGATAAAAATAATTCAATCGTTTTATTGGAAAATATCCGTTTCTGGTCAGAAGAAAAAAACAACGATATCACATTTGCTACAGAATTAAAAAATTTAACCGACTTTTATGTAATGGATGCTTTTGGCGTCGCACATCGTGATGATATGAGTGTTTCTCTATTACCCACTTTATATAAACCAGAAAAAAGAACTATTGGTCTTCTTGTCGAAAAAGAACTTTCAGAATTAAACTCTCTTTTAATATCACCTCAACAACCTTTTCTCCTCATGTTTGGTGGTGCAAAACTTAAAACGAAATTACCACTTATTAACCATCTCTTAGATAAAATTGATGCGTGTGCACTTTTACCCGCATTATCATATACTTTTCAAAAAGCATTGGGCTTTTCGCTTGGCAACTCATTAATAGAAGAAAACTTTATTTCTGAAGCACAAAAAACATTAAAAGAGGCCCAAACCCATAATAAAAAAATTTTATTACCATCGGACTATCTTGTTGGATCTGATTGGAACAAAGATCTTCACTATTGCGCTGCCGATCAAATAAAAGCACATGAAATGGGATTAAGCATTGGACCAAAAACAGTTAAAAAATATCTGCCATTTATGATCAATGCTCAAACCATTTTTATTAATGGACTACCAGGAGACTTAAAATATCCCGATACGCTTAAAGAAACAAAAAATTTATTTGATATTTTTTGTAAAACTTCAGGAAAAAAAATAGCTGCGGGAGGCGATACCGTTGCAGCCATTCAAGAATTTAAGCTTGATCACTGTTTCGATTTTCTTTCGACGGGCGGCGGCGCAACACTTACGTATCTCAGCGGATTAGAACTACCAGGACTACTTCCCTTCATTTCATAAAAAAAGGGCCGATTTTTCAGCCCTTAATTTTTAGTCACGCAATTACTTACATAACTTTTGCTGGTTCAGCAACCTTAGGTGCTTTAACCTTTGCAGCTTTTTTAACTTTTTTAGCTTTCTTTACACGAGGAGCTTTAACTTTCTTAACTTTTGCAGTCTTTTCTACTTTAGCTGGAGCTTTATCTTTTTTCTTGCAACCTGAACCACTCACAGCTAAGGCGCCAACGACTAAAAGCAGCCACAATGCACGTTTCATATTAATCCCCTTTACATTCGGTTTACTATCTCCCAAAACATCTTAACATCAGAATTATAAAATATACAAGACTATTCTTTTCATTTAGCCTTAGATTTAGTAGGTTGTCGATGTTTATCGCGGTTGATTTGAGCTTTATGGTGTTCACAAAATCCAGCTGTTAATTTTTTAAATTGTGCATTACGTCGATTCTTAAATTTATTTCTTGCTTTAAAACGAATTCGTTGCGTTTTCATAATCCTCCTACTTAAAATTTAACGTATTGCACAAAAACCTAACAAATATAATGTATTAATAAAATGTTCATCAAAAACATCATCGGAAAGATTCGCCTTTTCGTAAATTATTAACCCATAATTGTAATGTTTCAAATCCCAATTACACCATGCAGGATTTTTAAAATTTAATTGGGGAGCAATTTCAGAAACAATATGTTCATGCATATGGTTATTGCCTTTAACACTCTCTATAAAAATTTCGCGGACCTTTTTATTAAATGGCGATTCATCCATAAATGCACTAAATTGTTCAGGATTCTCCCACAGTGTATCACCTTTTTCCTGCACTTCATCACGACAAAATCCTGCAACTCCCTTTAACTGATTAAAATCGGGATTGTCTACGAAATAAGCTGCACGAAGAATATTAAAACAATTCTCATCACAAATATCATGTAAAATAAATTCTGGAACATTGTCCAGTTCATGAACGGTCATAATTTTACGGGGAAGGCTACTTAAACATTGTAGCACTCGTTGATGTCTCTTCATCTCATTATTGCTATTCATACAATCTCCTTCCAGCAACCAATCAGTTTTTTCCCGCTGTCTGTCGTTATCATATCAGATGATTTAATAAAAAATCAACAACTCTTTCGCAGAAAACTTGTATTCTGCTCCTGATCATTGTTAAAGTCTCAGTAAAGATAAAAAATGAGGAGCGTAGATGAAGCACTATATAAAAATTTTATTTTTTACACCACCTTTAATCACTCTCTACGCAGGAAGAAACATCCATCGTTATCATCGCAAAGATATGCCTCGCATAACAGTCTGGAGCAGTGAAGACAAGACAAAATTTAAACTTGCCGATTACAACTTAAGACCAATACCACTATTACACGTTTTTGATAAAAAACACTTTGAAGAAAACCTTATTCCCAAAGACGACATTGTATATCGCAATAGCAATAAAAAAATCTCTTACCAAAAAATGAACGCCCTTATTAAAAATTTATTAGATGAAATTGATAAAAAAAACAAAGAATATACTGATTTCAAAATTCTCAAGGGAAGTGGGTTTGTCAGACATAAAAAATGTGGTCTTTTAGTTCTCAAATTTAAAGATCATCCATTCATTTTAAAATTATTTATCGAACCACCCTACAGTTTTGTTAATCCCTATGACAAAGGCTTTGAAGTCACCAATTTCTTTATCGCCGGAGGCGCATTACGACACTCACTCGGTTTCACCCGCATAAAGACATTAAATTATGTACAACAGTACATCGACCAAAATCCAAAATGGAAAGACCATATCGCATTACCACGCAAATGGTTCTGGTTGCCCGAAAAACCGGTGTGGCTTTACGTAAAAACTCATAATCTTGGCCAAAAGAAAAAGAATCTCATTACAATGCCTTCCACTTATGGCGTCCTTGCTGATGAACTGATTAAAGATTCGTCAAAATCAACAGATTATTATGAGCTCATGGGGCTTTCGCAAGATCTGGAACATCGCATCGACCCTCATACAAAAAATTTTTTTATCGAAAAAGGAACAGGAAAAGTTGCTTTGATAGATACAGAACTCTTTCCGGTAATTTTCGGATTCAATGAAAAAATTAAACCTCATAATAGTCATGTACAATGGTACACGTATTTGGCGGGAAAATATCTCAAAGAAAAAGCCTGTACGTTTCATTATGAACGACGAGAGCGCCAATATAATATAAAACATTATTATGTTGATTGAAGGCTATTCTCAAGCTTCTCTAACACACTTTTTATAGACTCATTCGTATCTTGCACTTTTTGAATTTTACCAATTGCATGCGCAACGGTCGTATGATCTTTGCGTTTTAAAAATTGACCAATATCTTGAAGCGATTTATCTGTTAATCGCTTCATCAAATACATTGCTATTTGACGAGCCAAGGCTATTTCTTTGCTCCTCAACTTTGATCTCAATTCGGTCAACGTAAATGAATAATATTTTCCCACTGCCTCAGCAATCGATTCGAGTGTACATGATCTACACGCAATGCTTACGGGTGAATGGTTTAAAACTTTTTTAACAAGATCTAATGACACCGGTTGATTTGTAAGCGATGCAAATGCAAAGACACGAATAAGAGCACCTTCCAATTCTCGAATACTTGCTACTGATTGCGCAGCAATAAAATGAGCAACTTCATCAGAAATCGGCTCATGTGATAATTCCGCTTTCCTTTTTAAAATAGCAACCTTCTCCTCAATAGTCGGTTTTTGTATATCAGTAACAAGGCCCCATCCCAAACGAGAACGCAACCGCTCAGGAATTCCTTTCATCTCAGTAGGATAAACATCACTGGATAAAACAATCTGCTTGGAAGATTCATATAACGTATTAAAAATATGAAAAAACGCTTCTTGCGTCTGATCTTTATGTGCAATAAATTGGATATCATCAATTAAAAGCACATCTACCGTTCTGTATTTTTCTTTAAAAAGATCAATTTTGTCAAAACGAATCGCATGAATAAACTCATTTACAAAACGATCGGCGGGCTGATATAAAACCGATAATTTTTTATATTCTTCTTTTATGGCATTACCAATGGCATGGAGTAAATGAGTCTTGCCTAAGCCAGAGCCCCCGTAAACAAATAAAGGATTATAAACTAATCCCGGTTTTTTAGTAACCGCATAAGCAGCAGCATATGACAATGAATTACTTGGACCAACCACAAATGTATCAAAGAGATAGGTTTTATTAATTGATATTTTTTTAGCTTTAACCTGTGGCACAGAAGATGATTCTTCTTGAGGAGCTAATCGCGCAGGAACAACGGTGCAACTTACCTGTTCCTCATGATCGATAAAGGTAACTTCCAAAGAATCAACTGCAAAAAGGCGCCCCAGATGCTCATAAAAAAGATGAAGATAATTATTGCGAACCCATTCACGAACAAAATGATTTGGCGCCTTAAGATATACGATACAATTGCAGGAGTCCCACCGTTCAATCGAAACAGCTTTTAACCATGTTTCAACAACACGGCTTCCTTCTTCTTGTTTCACAATATCCAAAAAATTTTGCCAAATTTGATTTATTGCAGCCATTCATCCATCATTGAACTTTTTTTTATCTAGTTTAAGCTTAAGAACTATAAAAAGTAATACTTTTCAGTACTTAGAAGTATATCAAATGAAAAAGGAATTTGTATTTTTACTTATACTCGGTGGCTGTGGCGGTTCACTTCATAAAAAAAAGCAACTTGCCGCAAACCATTATCGTCAAGCATCTTTAGAAATTAGAAATTATCAGAATGAAAATAACGTTAATGCACTTCATAAAGCACTCAATGAAGTCGACAAAGCATTAGAAACCCATCCAACAGCACAAAGCCGGGGGCTCAAAGGAACGATTCTTCTACAACTTGGCGTCATTAATCAAAATCGAGATTATATAAAAGATAGCCTCCCTTATTTTGAATGGATTATTAAAGATAAAAATACAACAAAAGCACGTAAAGCTGATGCAAAAAATAATTATGCCACCGTACTGTACCAATTAGGAAAAAATGAAGAAGCGCTCAAGCTGTGGGATGAACTCACAAAAAATCCAAATTACATTAGTCCTGAAGTTGCATTCTTTAATTTAGGATATGCTGAATTAAATGAAGCACTGCGAGCAGCTCATCAAGAACCTAAAAGATCGCAATCAACCATCAACAAGCATCTCGAACAAGCCGCAACCTATTTCAGACAAGCACTCGCCATTTCTCATGAATACATCGATGCCATCTTCTTTTTGGCGCGTACCCAGATTAGCCTCAATCAACTTGAAGACGCGCGCAATTCATTGCTCACCATCTTAACCATTAACCCCGACCATGAAATAACTAAAGAGTGGTTGAAACGCGTTGAACAAAATATAAAATAATAAAAATTTTTCCATCTCTTGCTTTTTAAGGCCCCCAGAAAATAAATTTATAATAGAAATAGTGGGGGTCTTTCTATGTTCAAAAATATTAATTTTTTAGTTATTTCACTCTTTTTTTATACCAATGCATTTAAGCTTGGGCTCGAAAATATTTCTCCGCACTTAAAAAATAGACTTATTAAACAAAAAAAACGAATTGGTTTAGTAACTAATCAAACAGGTATTGATCAAGCCGGAAGAAGAAATATTGATCGACTGCTCAATGAAGGATTTAACCTTGTGTCGATATTTGTACCCGAACATGGTTTAACGGGTAGTGCAAAAAATGGAGAGGCCATTGACAACGGTTTTGATCACAGCACTCGATTACCCATTATTAGTCTGTATAAAGGAGAAACAAGAAAAAATACGTGTTCTCCTGAAAATATTAAAAATATTGATATTTTCATGTTTGACATTCAAGATTCTGGCATGCGCCATTATACCTACATATCAACCCTGTTTAAGGTACTTGAACGAGCAGCAGAATACAACAAAGAAGTTATTGTGCTTGATCGGCCAAACCCATTAGGCAGCATCATGGAAGGCCCACTTGTAGAACCAGATCAAAAATCATTTATTTCAATCGCGCCAATTCCCGTACGTCATGGTATGACTATTGGAGAACTTGCACAGTATTTTAATCGATTTAATGTAGCTAAACCGACACAACTAACGGTTGTTCCTATGCAAGGTTATCAACGCACGAAAGGTATCGATACCTTACCAGCAATGCTTTCGTCAGGATTACGCACAAAACAAGGATGCTATGCATACAGCTTCTTGGGTCTTTTAGGTGAAATTAGACCATTTTTTATTGGCTTAAAAACTGATAAACCATTTGAGGTACTCATGATATCAAATAAACACAATATACCACTTGATTATTGGCATAAACTAAAAATTTTATTTAAAAAATTTCATGTCGATAGCAAACTTACCAAATTGCAACATACCCCTAATCAAAAATGGTATACCGGTCTCGCACTTAACATTGAAGACATCAATCAAGTACATGCATTTGAACTTTTTCTTAAAATTTTGCAATTGTCTCAAAAATACAATCTTGATTTAAAATTCGCTCCGACCTTCAACTTGGCTACCGGAACAGATAAAGTTAGAAAATTTTTAGATCGACAATATTCAAAAGATAATTTAAAGACATTTATCAACAACAATCTTAAGGATTTCAATCGTCAAGCACAAAGCTGTTATATCTATTCACCTACACCTCAAATAACATTGTTAAAATAACTTGAATTTTACTAAATAGCTTAAGATTAATCTCGAGGCTCAATTACATATGCAAGACGTCCTGAATTTTCCCAAGCTTTTAAAAATTCATTGATATCATAGGCATGCAAAACATCTTTGGAAGAAGAAAAAGCGGGATCAAAGCAAATAACTTTTTTATGGCTATTATCCCACCCAGCAACAACCAACAGATGTCCCTCGCTATAAGTTTTTCCTTCAGGCATCGTCTTTAAGGGTCCACGTACACTTACAACAACCGGAAGACGTTTTTTTAAATAATCATATAATTCAGCAAATTGATTAAAACGAGTTACAGAAAAATAAAAACGCCCTCTACACCGATCAAACGCATGTGCCACATTAAAGGGCCAGCTCCCATACGTTTCTAAACCATAATCATATACATCTTCAGCAAAAGACTCTGGAGCCTCATACTTTCCGTTCAAATATGAAACAACCATACTTAACGACGCTGGCGAACAAATACGATTACGCTCTCGATGCTGCGCTTCCATCTGTGAAATAGCTGGCATATGTTTAATCGCAATAGATGGCAAAGAAAAATTTAAATCATTGCCACGCTCAGAAACAAATGATGGATAATGTACTGCAGCAAAAGAAAGTCTATAAACCAAATCTAAAGAAGCGCCGCCAAAACCTTCAACTTTAACACGACACTTGTCAGCTACATGTCCCTTTGGCATTTGCCAGCGCACATAAAAAAAAGATGGATCATTTTCAATGCTTTGTTCAAAAGAACGCTGAACACCCTTTCCCCATTCAGCAATACGCGCCCAATTACTCCATCGCTGCGTGGTTGCATCATACACTTGCATAGAAAACAGGTACTTCCCTTCAAGAGGACGCACAACATTCCACGAAAATAAAATTTGCGTTGCAAGCGACGATAATTCTTTTTTTACAATGACAGAATTGCGATAACGCATTAAAGATCTTTGCGCATCATTAAATGTTACAAAAGAAAGGGCTGACCATTGCTCTGCAAAACAACAATGAGCCATGAGAAACAAAATTGTAAATCGCACAAAACCCTTCATGATCTCTCTCCTCTATTCTCTATAAAATATTATCAAACTTTAATTATTTAATTAAATAATTTTTAGAAAATTGCCAAACAATATACTGAGTAACGTAAATATCTCGACAAATAAGAGAGCTATAGATCATACTTAATAACAAAACAATATTGAAAAGGAGCTTTTCATGAATAGCCGTCTTTTTCTTATTCTTTTTTGCGTAGTCAGCAAACTTATTGCACAAAAAGCTGTTTGTTCTGTCCCGGTAGCAGACTTGGTAGGCGAACCACTTTCAGAAAATTTTTATAAACATCTGCCAATTAATGGTGATGATCAAGCCGTGAAAAGAATTGGTCAACTTTTATTTAATGAAATTGTAGAAATAATTGATGAAAATGAAAAAGAGGCACACATACAAGTTTTGAATCATTTTTATTGCACCTACACCGACAAACAACCGCGAACGGAATATTGGACTCTTAAAAAAAACCTCACACCCATCTCAGAAATAGAAGATCTTAATGTTTTATCTCAACCTCTATCGTATAAACAAAAAAACAATCAACCTGCACACCTTATCACACTACAAAAACCATTTTTTGATTATAAAAATCATCGTCTTTATTCGGCAGGTACACGTTTTTTATGTTCACCCTCTGGTGAAGATAATAATAATGATAATTCTTATTATTATGTCTACACGCTTTCACCTCAATTTAAAAAAACAACGATCAAAATTCCTCGGAACATCTGTATTACCTTTAAGCACTCACCAGACGAACAGATACGGCTCTTTATTGAAACGCTTCGCAAATTAGCGAGTTGTTCTCAAGGAAAAATTCCATATGTGCTGGGGGGCATGAGCTATGCCCGAGAATACAAAAAGGGCTGCATTGAAAAAACAATAAATATTGGCGATCAAAAGACGCATATTTTTCAAACAAAAGAACATATCCAAGGACCACACACCGGCTTTGACTGCGCAGGACTCATCTTTCGCGCTGCTCAGATTGCCGGATTACCATTTTATACAAAAAACACTTCTGCGATGAAACATCATCTGCGGCCGCTGAAAAGCGATGAAGAAATCGAAAATGGAGATATTATTTTTATTCCAGGACACGTAATTGCCATTGTCGACAAAGAAAACAACCGAGTCGTTGAAGCACGAACACAATCACATGGTTATGGTTTTGTTCATGAAATAGATTTAAATTTACTTTTTAAAGAAATTGAAAGCTTTGACGATCTCAGAAAATTTCATTTTTCAAAAGAAAAAGCTTCTCGCCTTGATCGAAACGGACAAATAATTGCGCACAAACCAATAACTATTTTAAAAATAAAATCTATTTTTGAATAACAACGACCTCTAACGATGAGAGTAAATTTAACTAAAAAGCAATAATAATTTTATTTACGTCTAAATTTGGGCTTGCTTTTCTGCCAACTTCTCTTTTCGCCCCTGCCGCTTCTATCCCTTCTATCACGACGTCCGCCAGCAAAGTCACGCGAACCACCAGAACGATCAAAGGTATCTTCTACTATATAAATTCGAGGATTACCTTTTGCGATCGATTTTTTGGTCATTGCCTGCATGCATTCTTGAATTCGGCTTTGAGGTACTGAGATAAATGTTTTCCTGTTAATAACGCGTACTTTTGAAATATCTTGCGGCTGCAAATTACATGTCACATAGAGATAATCACGAACCGCATCTTCATCAAACCCGTCATCACGTCCAACTTCTAAACAAATTTCTTGTGGTTTATTTGTCATTTCATAACTAACAGATGCTAATTTTTCATTAATAATATCTTTGAAAAATTTATCTTCTAAAGCAATAAGTAATGCATGACGAATTTCTTCTGCAGAAAAAGTATCAATTACCGTATTTAATGCTTGATGAACAGCGGAAAGCTTTTTATCTGGAGCTTTCGATTGCTCAACAAAATCTGAAACGGCACCCATTTTTGCATTGATAACTGTTTCAATTGATGGAATCGGTATTTCTTGCAACTTAGTTTTAGCTGCTCTTTCAAGTCGCTGAATGCGATAACGTTCTGAAGGCGCAAGGAAAACAATTGCAATACCTTCTTTGCCCGCTCTACCTGTTCGTCCAATACGATGAATATAATTTTCATGTTCTTCAGGTATTGAAAAATTTATCACATGGGTAAGATCTGAAACATCGATACCACGTGCAGCAACATCAGTAGCAACTAAAATATTGAAATCTTTGTTTTTAAAACCTTTAATAATTTGATTGCGCAATGCTTGAGACATGTCCCCATGTAAACAATTAGCTTTAAAACCACGACTTACCAATTGCTCCATAACCTCGTTAGTCAAAATTTTCGTTTGACAAAAAATGATCCCATAAAAATCGGGCGAAGATTCTATAAATCGAGCTGTCGCAGCCATGCGATTTTTTCGCTGAACAACACAAAAATATTGTTTTACTTGTGGACTCAGTGAAGCTTTTTTTTCTGCCGCAATTACGGCAACATTATTCATGTGAGAATTAATCAGCTGCTTAATTCCAGGACGCACAGTCGCTGAAAAAAGCCAAATAAGCCGTTCTTTAGGTGCGCAATGTAAAATACCGTCAATTTCCTCTTTAAATCCCATATCAAGCATAATGTCTGCTTCATCAAGAACAAGCACCTTAAGATTTTTGAGAGACAATGTTTTTCTACGCAAATGATCATTTAAACGCCCGGGAGTTCCCACTATAATCTGTGCACCACGTTTAATATTAGAAATTTGTTGATTAATAGGCATACCGCCATACACTGGCTCAATAACAATACTTGTACCACGTGAAACATCTTTTAAATGTTCATAAATCTGTAAAACAAGTTCTCGTGTTGGAGCAACAATAAGAGCTTGAACATTTTTACTTGCGGGATCAACAAGATGAAGTAACGGAATACCAAACGCAATCGTTTTACCCGTACCTGTTTGTGCTTGTGCATGTATATCGCGCGGCGTACTAATAAGAAACGGTATAACTTTTTCTTGAATTTCAGTTGGCTCAGTAAAACCAAGTGAATCAAGTGATTTTTGAATTTCGGGAAGAAGCGGAAAATCGGTAAATTTTTTCATAAAAAATTTTTCTCTCAATTAATAAATTTACATTATCACGAATAATGAGCTTTTTTGAAGATGTTTGTAAAAAAAAGAAAACTCATGTATTGGAAATAGCTTTATCTTCTATAAAAAGAATACGAATTAATTACAAAAAGACTTGCAACCTGACCATCCGAATCTGATAAGAGCATAGGCAACGTCCCATACAATACTATTTTACCTTATTTTTGCCCAAAAGAGAAATTTGCATGAAAAACAAGGATATTTTACTATATTCCGCACCTTCGCGCACAAGATCGAATTTTATGCCCAAAATAACGCAGAAAGTTCATCCGGCTCGTACATTTTAAACGATCCTGCAAGATATCAACAACATCCCAATGATCATACATTTTTGCCAAATCCAACGCAGAAAGGCCGCGCGCTGTTTTTATATTTAAATCGATAAGTGGAGATGTTAATAATCGTTTAACAACAACGGCATAACCATTTATTGCTGCCCATATAAGTACTGTATAACCAAATACATCTTTTATGTTTGGATTGGCTCCGTGATCCAACAACAAGCCAACAATCTCTTCATGTTGATGATCAATAGCTAACCTCAATGCAGTATATCCATAAAGTTCTTCCTTCATGTCTAAATCGAGATCCTCCCGAGCTAACAATAAACGAACGATCTGACGATCACCGTTCATTGCGGCTACCATCAGCGCAGAATAACCACCCATATCTTGCATATTAACTGATACATCCGGAAAAACTAATAACTCATTAATGCAAACCATATTTCTTGTGCGAACAGCATGCAAAAACAATAATTCTTGCGCGCGCGAACGCAATTCACTAAAATCATGTGATCGTCGAAACGAAAGAAACGCCTCCCATTCTCTAAAATTCGCAATTTGCGCTTCGCATAATGGACACGTTACTCCAATACCTTTTTGTTGCAACCATTTAATAAAACACTCTCGACAATACGGATGTGAACACTTGAAGAAAATTTCTTTTTTCACTGTTTGATCAATTTGTTGCACAGAAAACTCATCAGCAAAACATCGCAAACACATGGGACATATCTCAGACTCAATCTCCATAGAATTTAAAAAGGAAATTGATAGAAAAAACACGAGCTTCACAACTGTTTTTAACATCAATTTCCTTTTTAAAATTATTATAACTAAATCTAAGAATTTTTAGAAAGTACGAGCATAAAAAACTTCTATTCGATTAAGCTGAACATTAACCCGATCCAACTGGTCCTTCGACAAGCTCAGGATGAGCGATTTTACTACCAACATATCAATAAGTAACCAGTAAAATTTTTCACCCCGGTCCAGCGGGATGCTGGTGGTGCGCCTGGCAGGAATTGAACCTGCGACCTACAGATTAGGAATCTGTCGCTCTATCCACCTGAGCTACAGGCGCCCCTCATGGATAGTTTACCATGCCTTTTGAATTAAAAAAATTAATTGAGATCAAAAATTTTATTTCGCTGGAATGCGTGCACAAAGTACATTATTTTTTACTTCATCATTATCGCCCCCCGCTAATAACTCAAAGACATAATCGAAATTAATTTCCTTGATCTTATTTATCAAGTCATGGAGTGACAAATAATCAAATGCTAATGTATCACAACATGAAAGATCATCAATGAGGATTGTGTGAGTCTTAATTGGGTGTTTTTTTATCTGTTCTAATTCTTGGATAAGAGGACAATTGACAATCCCTTCATGTGGCGGATAAATATGCGCATCAAGCCAAAATGTGATTGGTTTATCCAAATCCTTTATAATATCCCATAAAGCATTCTTCGAATCACCGTGTATAATTGTTACATTTTTAAAATTTTCAAACCTTTTTTTGGCAGACTTTACCAAAATATCAAAAAACTCTATTGAATAAACCTCTTGAAATCCTTCTTTAAGCGCCCGTGCTACTGCATCCCCTCGAAAAGTTCCAGTCTCCACGAAATAGTGATTCTTAAACTGCACAAAACCATAGGTACCAATATTGCCATGTAAATTTAAAACCAAGATTAAAAGAGAGCAGTAAAAACGTTTCATAAACTCATCCTTAAATTAAAATAATGTCAACTCAACATAATTGGTTAAAAAACGTCTGTCAAGACTAAATAATGATAAGAAATCGTACAAAAATTGACATGAATTTTTATGCCTCACTTAGTGTCTAAAAATCATTCATTTCCTCCACTTAAGAACGATGATAATTTTTCCAATAATAAAACAAAAGAAAATTCAAAATAGCCGGCCTTAAAATATCCATATAAAGTGTCATTCCAACATTTCCTGCCGCAAAATTACCGTGAAAAATCATTTGGTAAAGATGTCCCACAGCCGCACCCCATAAAAATGTTGTCCATATAATTGAAACGCCAAACCAAAAATCAAATTTTTGCCTAAAGCCAACCAATCCTGCAAGCCCAAAACCTAAATTTGCAACAGCAACTTCAAATTGAAAGGGGGTTGATCCCCAACCAATAAAAGCAGCCACCTGAGAAGCAAAAAACGTATGTCCAATGAAAGCCCACATGCCGATTACGCCAACACTAAGCAACATCATAAAGCGAATCATAGCTGTAACCATAACCTCTTTTTTACGCGCAACTAAACCAATAATGGCACCAAGCAAAATACTTGTTGTCAGCATCACAAAAGAAATATTTTCGATAAACAATGTAATAAACTGTCGAACCATAGTTTCTCCTCTTTATAAAAAATTAATTTAACCATGACATTTAAATAAAAAAGAATCAATCGAGGTAAAATTTTTTAATCAAAAGTGGAATATCTTGCTTAGCCCGCTCGCCTTGATTAATCATGTCTAAAAGTTCTTGCGGATAAAGCCAAAATGCCTCACAAAAATCATCGGAATTATATGAAGGGGCATCATCTGATAAAATCTCGTAAATATACTCAAAACACAAAGCACCATCTTTATGAGGAGATACCTTACCTAATAATCTATATTCACCATAAAAATTAATCTCTTCAGCCGCTTCGCGACGAAACGCCTCCGCATATGTTTCCCCTGAACCTACATGTCCCGCAACGCTCATATCTAGCGCCAAAGGAAAACAAATCTTTTCCTTCACCCTGCGCGGAATCCAAAGCTGTCCATTACTATTCTTAAGAAAACCAATAACGGCACGAAAATTTTTCAATCCCTGTCGCATAGCATCTGAACGCAAAATACAATCAATAACTTGATCATTCTCATCAACTAAATCAAGCCATTCATCCTTAAATTGATAAACCATTGAACCACCTCAGGAACAAGCATCAAGAATAAAACAATAATATCTTATGAGAAGAGGAAACTACTTCAGATCACCCGGTTAAGCTGAAAACTTATGGTGCGCCTGGCAGGACTTGAACCTGCAACCAACGGATTCGAAGTCCGGTACTCTATCCAATTGAGCTACAGGCGCCACCCATTAACAAGTATATTGAAAAAACCCAAAAAATAAAGATTTTATCGATAATTTAAAGCAATCATTCTTATAAACGTTATTTCAATAAAAATCATTTTTGACTTATTATTATAATTATTTACGCTAAATGACATTATGTTAAAAAATGACAATGCTTTTCGTGATTTTTTATTTGCAGTCGCACTTATTGGATTAATTCGATTGGTTTACCAAGAACGAGCAGCAGCACCTATAAAAATAGCTTCACCAGTCCAATGTGAAAAAGAAGGCACGCTGGATGTTTTACTCAAAAACATGGGTTATGCCCTTGAACAATCAATCGAACATGCAAAAAAATTGCACAATCTATCTTTTCAAAAAGACTTGGATGAATTAAAAAATCAATGGAAAGAAATTAATCAACAATATAATCACAAAATTAAACAGGAAGATGCCGTTACCTACTTTCTTGGCCCAATCTACAGTATGGCAAAGGTGAGCAAAGAGCATTTATTAAAAAATCAACTTAATAAATTACAAGACTCCTTCATCTACGTAATGCAACAACACGTTGATATCCTGCAGGAAAATAATTCTTCATATATTGCATCTGTTCAGATGTAAGATTATTTTTAACTTTATGCGTAATAAGCCATTCAAGCATTGATTTATTTTGACTCAACAATACATTCCATAATGGCGATTGCCCATCTTTGGCAATTTCATCGATCGCAACCCCCGCATTTAATAAAACATCAGCAATTCCAACGTCAGCTTTTAAACACGCAAATAAAAATGCATCTTGACGCGAACGTGATGAAACACGCGGCGCAAGCCATTTAATGATAGATTGAGCCTGTGGGTTAAACTGAATAATCTGTTCAAGAGGCCGCAAAGAACGATATAATTTAGCTCCATGAGTTAACAATAAACGAATCAATTTTTTTTGGCACTTTTTTAATGCAATGTTAAACGAATGTTGTATATTCGAAGCACCATACTTTAAAAGAAGTTGCACCATACCATAATCACAATGACGCACTGCCAATGCAAGAACATCTTCATTATTCAATTCAATAAATGTACGATTAATATTAAGACTATTCAATCCTGTAAAATATTCTTTTAAAAAGTGTTTATCAAGTTGTTTGTTTTTTATCTGATTAATCAATTGTTGATATATCCACTCTCGATTTTCAGTCTTTACAACAATATCAACGGTTTTACAGCATACATTAGTTTTTCTCGATAGATCCGCTTCACATTTTGCACGTGCAACTTCTACACTCTTTTTTTGTGGCTCGGGTGAAGCTTGATCCAATAAAATTTTAGTATTTTGATCCAAACACTGTTGCACTGCATAATCAACAGCAACATTCCCTTTTTCATCACGATAATTAGTGCGCACCCCTCGATGTAATAATTCCTGTAATTCTCTCGGTGCCTGAGCCGTTAAAAGCATGTTTTCTAAACAACGATCGACATCAGCCCGATTAATATTAAATCTGTTTTTGCCATCACGTTCGCCGTCCAATTTAATATCTTTAAATAAATCAACAAAAAATCGATACATATCACCCCGTTTTGATGCTAAACGGCATGCTCCCGAAGTAAAATGCGCATCTTGATAAAGTAACTCTTGTACCATTGGAACGGTACCAAATTCTACTGCTACCTCTAATGGAACGGTACCATCCGCCTGCTTTTTGAGATTTACCCCTGCATCAAGCAAAATTCCAAATGTCTCGGGCAATTGAGATTTAATTGCTCGTGTCAATAACGTCTCACCATCTATAACATGTTCCAATTGAGCACGATCAACATGATTACGGTCAATAAATCGCTGCGTTAATTTTCCATTTTTAACAACTTTTAAAAGATCACCATCTGAGATACCTTTAACCTCCATTCCCCCTATCAAGAAAATGGACATCAAAAAGATTCTTCGCACCATTTCATCCCCCCTGGAAATATTCACTTCCAGTCTAAAGATCTTTCAGCAAAAAAATAAAGATTTTCAGATTACATAGAAGATTTAATCTGAATAAGACACGTTAACAATTAAGCGAGAACTTCTTGGGGAAAAAACATATAAATTGCATTATATAAAATTGAATCAAACGAACGCTGCCGGGAATATCGTTCATGCGAATGGTTAATAGTTAAGTAATACAATTCACCATTAATCCGTACATGTAAAATATCGCCATCTCTTTTTCTATTAAAAATTATCAACGGAAAATAGCGCGGAAAATTTCTAAATTTTTTTGATCGACACCAATCCTTGATTCTATCATCAAAAACAACCGCTTCTACCAATCGGTCTTCTGGCTCAAGTTTTAACCCAAAAGCTTGTTGTAATCCCAAAGGATCTCCGCCAACATACAACACCGGAGTTGATACCAGGACAATATTGCCGTGCCGCAATTTTTCTTTGCCCTCCATAGCATAACACATGCCGTAAAGTGATAACACAATACCTACTGATAGAAAAATTTTCATAGTTTTGCCTCAAATATTATTAAACAAAATAAGCTAAAAATTCTTTATTACCCGAAGACCCACGAATAGGTGATTCAATAACGCCCTGACAGGTAAAACCATATGCTTCAATTCCACGTGTCACTTCTTGAATTACTTTTTGATGAACACCATCATCGCGAACAATCCCCCCTTTGCCAACATCTCGGCGATCAGCCTCAAATTGCGGCTTTATCAGAACAATTAAAGCGCCATCTTTTTTCATCAATTTTATTACTGCCGGCATTACCTTTAATACTGAAATAAAAGATAAATCCAAGGTAACTAAATCAACCAACTCTGGCAAAGAAGTCAAATTGCGCAAATTGGTTCGCTCCAAAATCACCACACGTTGATCTGCTCTAATTTTTTCATGAACCTGGCCATAACCAACATCAACCCCATAAATTTTTTTTGCACCCAATTGCAAAAGACAATCAGTAAAACCTCCTGTTGAAAGCCCAGCATCAAGCACAACTTTATCACGAACATCAACATTAAACTCTTTCAATGCATGTTCTAATTTATGGCCCGCGCGACATACAAACTTAGGCTCACTCACATCACAAATAATCTTAACATCCTCAGCAACCATCGTACCCGCTTTAGTGACTATCTTGCCATCGACGGTCACTTTGCCTTGCATAATTAAACTTGCAATTTGATTACGACTGAGCTTTGACAATTGGGAATGAACCAAGAGATCTAATCTTTTTTTGCGCATCATATTGTTTCATCATCATTAATTCTTTGATTGTATTTGACACCGGATAATGATAAATCGATGACAAGCGAGGTTCATCACGCAATATTTCCATTAATGGAAACACTGCCACAATTCCCTCATTTGTTCTCACCTTTATAAATGATGTTTGGCCAGCTTTCAATATCGCTTTACGAAAATCAGCCAAACTATTCATTTTAATGCCATTAACTTCCTTTAAGCGCATGCCAGAACCAAGTACTCGTGAACGTTGCGCGGCAGAATCAGGTAAAACATGCGTTATGATAACGGCTGATTTAAGCTGATTTTTCGCCTCTCCATATTGCACTAACGTTGGCATAACATTTATCAATAAAGGAAGATGATTGCGGCGAAGTTCCATAACGACCATACCACCAACAACATCATATTCAACTTCTTCAAAGTCAGGATAAATCGTTCTTACTGGTGGCAAGTCAGAATGCTCAAATTTTAAGGTAAATTCTTTAACTTCACCATTACGATAAATTTTCAGCGTAATCATTTGACCATATTTAAGATAAAAAATGTAATCTTCAACTGAAATTTTATCCTCAAGCCATGGCACATTTAATTGGCCAAACATATCAAGCTTTTTGCCATTAATCTCAAAAAGAACGTCACCCTTCTTTATGCCAGCTTTGTCTAAAATACATCCTTTATAAACTTCAGAAATATAAACACCTCCTGGTGGATTTCCTAAGTAACGATTAAGGGCTAATGTTGAAGCATTATACAAAATACCCAGATATGGTTTACGCAATAATTTATCTTGTTCATGTTCTTTTTTATAAAGCTCATCCAAAATTATTTTAAGTTCATTTATAGGAATAATATAACCAACAAGCTGCGCGCCCGGAATATGTGCAGTATTAATACCAACAACTTCCCCATTATAATTTAAAGAAGGACCGCCTGAATTGCCTGGATTAATAGCGGCATCAATTTGAATATATTGACGAAACTCAACACTTTCGCGTCCACTTACAACGCCCACCGTACTTTTAAGAGATTGTTGCCCAAGAGGAAATCCGAGCGTCATAATTTCATCACTGCGATTTACTTGATTTGAATCACCTAGTTTTAAGTAAGGTATCTTTCCGAGTGCTTCACGCAAACGCACACGCCCCTCATGATTTACACGTAAAAGAGCCAAGTCTCGATCAAAACAGACGCCAATGATTTCGACACCTAAACGCTCTTTGCCAAAGACAGGAACTTGTATTGCTAATGCACGTGCCTGAGAAACAACGTGAGCATTTGTTATCAAATAACCTTCTTCATCGATGAAAAATGCTGTTCCCGTTGCTTCACCTTGCGCAGGTGTCGCATATGGTTGCACCCAATTAAATTGTGCTATTTGCACAAAAACTTGAACAACGGTATTTTTGACATTCGCTTGAACCTTCGACCACAGTTGATCTGGACTTACTACTTTTTCGATAATATTATCACTTTTTGTACGGCCAACAGGTTCTTGTGATTCTGAGTTCAATCTTTCAAGCAACGAATCGATAACTTGTTGTTTTTGGTATAAACGATAGCCGCCATAACCAAAACCAAGTACAATTCCAACAAACACAAGACGTGAAAACAAATTGAAACTCATAAATATCCTTATTAATACTCAGTGTATTTATTTTAATTAGTTTACAACATCTAATCAAAAAGACCAGCTCACGCTTTCAAAGAGCTTGTTCTTATTGCTAAATTTCTACCTTTGCTATATCTTAAGAAAGGAGATTTATAAGCTTTTATTTATAAGGATTCTCAGTGCTTACCCTCGAAACAATTGTAGCTCTTTGCAAAAGATGTGGATTTGTTTATCCATCAGCAGACATTTATGGTGGGCTTAATGGTGTTTATGATTTTGGTCCTCTTGGCACACGCATGAAAGAACATATCCGATCTTTTTGGAAAAAAACATTATACCAAACCGATAAAACAATAATCTTTTTTGAAGGGTCTCTGCTTGGTCCAACTGCAGTCTGGGAAGCTTCTGGTCATATTGAAAATTTTACCGATCCAATGGTCGATTGTCTCAACTGTAAAAAAAGATTTCGCGCTGATGAACTTGATCTTACCAAGGCTTGTCCATCCTGTGGCAAAATGAATTGGACACAAGCTCGTAAATTTAATTTAATGTTCAAAACGCAAATGGGCGCAATGGAAGATGCAACATCTGTTGCTTTCTTACGCCCAGAAACGGCACAAGCCATTTTCATCAACTTTAAAAACGTGATGTCATCATATCGCGTAAAAATACCATTTGGTATTGCGCAAATCGGCAAGTCATTTCGCAATGAAATCACCCCAAAACAATTTTTATTCCGCACGCGTGAGTTCGAACAAATGGAACTTGAATGGTTCTGCAAACCAGATCAAGCCTCAACAGATTTTCTCTTCTGGCTTTCTCAACGTAAAAATTTTTATGAAAAACTTGGTTTCAACATGGAACATCTTCGCTTTAGAGCGCATGAAAAAGATGAACTTGCCCATTATTCCAAAGAATGCACTGATGTTGAATATCAGTTTCCTTTCGGATGGAAAGAACTCGAAGGAATTGCAAATCGAGGAAATTATGATCTTTCACAACATGAAAAATTCTCTAAAAAAGATCTTAAAGTTTTCGATGAAGAAACCAAAGAATCTTATACCCCTCATGTTGTTGAATGTTCCGTCGGCTCAGACCGTCTCATGCTTGCATTGTTATGTGACGCTTATCATGAAGAAGAAGTTGAAAATGAAAAAAGAGTTGTCTTAAAATTACATCCTGCAATTGCGCCGATTACTGCCGCACTTTTACCACTTACTAAAAAACTTTCAGATGCCACATTCCCATTATTTAATGAACTCAAAAAGAAAGGTTTTTCAGTTCAATTTGATGAAACAGGCTCAATTGGCAAACGTTATCGTCGTCAAGATGAAATTGGCACACCGCTCTGCTTCACATATGACTTTGAAAGTGATAATGATAAAATGGTAACGGTTCGTGATCGCGACACCATGACACAACAACGAATTCCTATCGATCAAATCGAAACAATTATAAAAGAAAAACTCACTTATTAAACAATAAAAATACGTGATTAAAAGAATTTACAAGTCGGTAACGGCTTATGTTCATCATCCTTTTTCTTCTCTTATTTTTGCTTTTTTGTTTTTTATTGAAGCAATTTTTTTTATTCCTGTTGATCCGTTACTCATTATATTTTGTTTGCAAAAAAGAGAACGCGCATACTTTTATGCATGTTTAGCAACATTCTCTTCCGTACTGGGGGGCATTGCAGCATATTTTATTGGTGCAATGCTCTTTGATTCAATTGGTTTAAAAATAATAAATATTTTTTCCTCTACCGCAACATTTAATCGCATCACCAATATTTATCATTATTACGAAGCGCACGCTGTTTTATTCGCAGGTTTTACACCATTTCCCTACAAAATAATTACGTTAAGTGCCGGTTTTTGCAAATTACCAATCGTTCCATTTATAATGTATTCGCTCATTGGGCGAGGCGCACGATTTTTCCTCATTGCTTTTTTAATTAAACGATATGGAAAGCAAATTCAGCGTATGATCGATAAATATTTCAATTACTTTGTCATTATATTTACAATAATAGTTCTCCTCTGTATGGTAGTTTTAAAGTAAGAAACAATAATCAATAAGGATCCTTTATGGCAAAACGGCTTATTCACCGTTATCCTGGTCGCATTATCCTTGCCACACTACTTCTAACGATACTCATAGGGACACTCTTATTAAAGTTACCTTTTTGCCAAGCAATTCCCATGGGTTGGTTCGACCTCTTTTTTACTGCTACAAGTGCAACAACCGTAACGGGCTTACTTACCGTTCCCGTCACCAACTTTACCCCATTTGGACATCTCGTTATTTTAATTCTTATCCAGATTGGCGGCCTTGGTTTAATAACGATGACGCTCTTCTTTTTATCTTTATTTATTGATATCGGCCTTACAACAAAATTAATGGCCACCGAAATATTAGAGGTTGAAAGCATCAAAGACATTCGTCATATTGTAAAATTTATTGTAACAACAACACTCGTATGCGAACTTACCGGAGCCATAATCACCTACTTAACGATACATAATCAATATCATTTTAAAGAAGCTCTCTTTAAATCAATCTTTCACGCTGTGTCATCTTTTTGTAACGCAGGGATTACATTATTTCCCAATGGAATGGCAGATTTTGTTTACAACCCCATTATGCTTATAACAACATCCCTTCTCGCCTTTTTAGGCGGATTGGGATTTCTCGTCATTTATGAAATAATACGCTATTTTTTTTACCGTAAATATCCAAGAAAACTTAATTTGCATTCACGCGTCGTTCTCTGGACGTCATTTTTTATTGCCATAATCAGTTTTATTCTTTTCTGGATTCTTGAACATAACAACACATTAAGTACCATGAGCCTTCCCTACCAATGGTTAAATGCATTTTTTAATAGTATGTGCATGCGAAGTACTGGATATTTGTCAGTAAATTTCAACAATCTTCAATTGGCAACAATCTTTCTTATTATGTGTGTAAGCTTCATTGGCTCGTCTCCCGGATCAACTGGTAGTGGTATTCGCACAACAACGTTTGCCATTTTTCTCGCTACAGCACGGGCCATCATAACAGGAAGAACATTTGTACACATTCAAAATAGAAAAATAAAAACAATACAAGTGTTCCGCGCAACAACTATTATTTCTATCGCATTAGCATGGATTGCTCTTGTAACATTCTTATTGTTAATTACGGAAAAAAACTTCTCTTTTCTCGCAATATTCTTCGAAACAGTGGCATCATTTACTGATCTCGGAATAACATCGGGAATTACCCCTTTACTGACTACCATTGGAAAAATGTTTATTATGACAACCATGATAATTGGACGTATTGGGTCGCTTACAATGATTCTCGCATTTGCCAAATCACCAGACGAAAAAGATTTCTCATATCCCGAAGAACGCGTTATGTTAAGTTAGTAGAGTAAGGAAAAATTTATGAAATTTTGTATTATTGGCCTTGGTAGATTCGGATTACAATTAGCAAAAAGCCTCGCTGACAATGGCGCTGATATTTTAGCTATCGATAAAGATGAAGAACGAGTTGAGTTAATCAAGAATAAAGTAACTCAAGCAGTAGTAATGAAGATGGTTGACGAAGAATCTCTTAAAGCCATTGGCATCGAAGAAATGGGCACTGTTATTATCGCCATCGGAAGAAATTTCGCTCATTCAGTTTTATTAACGCGCATTCTTAAGCACGATCTTGGAATTGACCGCATCATTGTACGCTCAGTAAGCGCCCTTCAACGCGACATCCTTGAGCTCGTTGGCGCTGATCAGGTTATTTTACCCGAGCAAGATGCAGCAATTAAATTAGCAGACAATCTCAGTTCGCATTTTCTTGATGTTACGCGTATTAGTCCAACTTTCATGGTTGCTGCAATTATAACACCATCAGAATTTATCGATAAAACAATTGAAGAACTGCAATTTTACTCAACATATCACATAAATTGCATTGCGATAAAACGAGATCAAGAAACAATTACACCATTACCCGATACACCAATCAAAGAGCATGATATTCTCTATTTTGCCGGCACCAATCAAAATGTAGAAAAATTAGTAAAATAACATGTACTCAATAAATATTTATAATCTACGTTTGTGATTGTTAAACAAAATATATCCCTTAAACCTCAGGGCCCTCACAAACCACCTTAGACGCTTCTTCTAACATATGTTTTTTTGCACGTATCGCTTCACGTTGAAGCTCAAAATCCTTGATAAGGCCATTAAGAAGCGAATCTTTAAACTGCTCAACAATATGCGCTCGCGTTTCATCTTCGGCTTTAACTTCACTTATAATAGTCTTTGCCGTCGCCGGATACACCAAACGGTCTTTAAATGCTGCGACAGTCGCCTCGAAAACAGCTCTTTCATCGTAATCCTTCAACGCACGATTCAAAAGATTTGTTATATTTTTCTGTCCATAAGGTCTTATATTTAAAAAACCATCATTCACATTACGTAATGCCTCTTCTTTATCTTTCAGCGACCCATGATGTTTTATCCGTTTGAGATCATCGGTTATAAAATTAATGATCCCTTCTTTTATGAATTCAACATCAATCAGATATTTCAATTCACTACAAAAAGTTTCTAAACCAGGTGTCCAACCAGAAGCTTTGTGTAATTCCCGGTAAAGCCTTCTTTTATTATGAACTCTTAATGGATGCTGCTGTAATGTATCAATAATAGTTCTTCGTAAAAATTCTTCATTAGCCGTATCACCAAATGTTTGAAATAATTCAGAAATCACTAAAGCTAAATTACTTACCAACCAACCCAAATCTTTTTTTTCGTAATCAAATGCTGCAAAAATTCTATCAATCTCCATTTGCGCAGATTTTTTAATCAAGTACTTTTCATGAACGGAAGCAACAGATGGATCATCAGACCATGCACGTCGTGGTAAAATCGGATGTTTGGACACGGATAATGGATGCGGATCAGTATAACAACGGTGACGCTCACACAGTGGCTGCACCTTCTTCATTTTACTCCCACAACCACCGGCAAAAACATCTAGAAATAAACTTGTTAAAAATAAAAAAGAAAAATGTTTATTCATTTTTACGCCTCCATTTTTCTTTCAATTTACACGATCACAAACTCAAATTGCAAGATTTCAATTACAAATAAAAGAAATCGCCAGCACCAAATATTTTAAAATTTTAAGGAATTAATAAAAGCGAACCAATAAACAAAATTAAAGCAAATACACAGATTCGAAGAACCATCCCTTTCCCCATCTATCCCCACCTAAGTATATAAAATGGATCATTAAGAAGAAAAGAATCGGTGAAAAATTCCCTGAAGAGCTTCACCCTATCTCAACTTTCAATGAATGCTTCTTCAATGAAATATTCTTTTTTTGTCACCGGACGCACTAAATAAAGAGAGCGCTTTTTTGCGCTCTCCAACGATAACATATTTTTTTAAATGTTAAATTGCTTCAATTCGTATTACCGTAAACGGTTGACGATGACCCTTTTTAACACGAGATTTATGACGTCTTTTAAATTTAAAGACAACCACTTTAGGTGACTTATCTTGACGTACAATTGATGCTTTAATTACCGCACCCTCAACAAGCGGCTTACCAATCTCAAACTTTCCATCGCCAGATTTTCTGAACAATACTTCTTTAAACTCTACTTTATCACCAAGCTCACCAGTAACCTTTTCAATAGCTACTGTTTTTCCTTCAATCGCCTGATATTGCTTACCACCGGTTCTGAAAATTGCATAACGTTCAGCAACGGCTTCTTTCTCCACTTTTTCTGTTACTTCTTTAGCTTTTTTTTCAACAGAAGCTGATTCTTTTGCTGTATTTTCAACATCTTTTACAGATTTTTTTTGAGGCTTTTCAGCTGTCTCTGTCGACTTTTTCGCTGTCGTTTTCTTCTCCACCATCAAATGCACCTTCTTATCATCAGTTTGCCTACTTATATTATTTTACCACAAGAGAATTTCCTGTCTAGCAACTCTCTTTATATTATTTTTCAAATTGTAAATCAGACTTAATTCGATATAAAAATTCGTGCGCCTCCCGTGGGGTTACATTGTCCAGATCGATCTTTTTCAACTGATCAAGCAATGCCTTATTTTTTAAATTTTCATCTTCTTTTACCATTTCTTTTTGTACAGGGACATAAAGACCATGACCATTTTTTGCCAATTCGTTCAAAATATCCCGTGCACGATCAATGAGCGGATCAGGTAATTTTGCTAATCGAGCGACTTCCAACCCAAAACTTCCTTCTGCAGCTCCTTTAATAATTTTGTGTAAAAAAAGAACCCCCGTTGGCCGCTGCTTACTTGCCGCATGATAATTAACAATCCCTGGCAACTCTTCTTCAAGTTTTGTTAATTCATGATAATGGGTCGCAAAAAGACATTTTGCTTTAACTCGATGGTACAAATGCTCAACAACTGCTTGTGCCAATGCAAGACCATCATACGTACTCGTTCCACGTCCCACTTCATCAAGAATAACAAGGCTCCGTTCGGTTGCCTGTGTACAAATAGTAGCAGTTTCTTCCATCTCAACCAAAAAAGTACTCTTTCCTTCTGCTAAATTATCGCCAGCCCCAACCCGTGTAAAAATACGATCAAGCACTGGTATCTGAGCTGATTCTGTTGGAATAAACGAGCCACAATGAGCCATTAAACACAATAATGCTATCTGACGCAAATAAGTCGACTTTCCCCCCATATTTGGCCCCGTTACAATCCATAGATATTCTTGGTCCGTTAACAGAGTGTCATTGGGAATAAATTCTTGGTTTAACATTGCTCCAAGAACAGGATGTTTACCCTTGTTTATTATAATTGCATGATCATCACTTATTACCGGCCTTGTATAATTATGATCATACGCGGTCAATGCAAATCCAATCAATGCGTCAGTATGCGCTAATGCGTAAGCCAATTTACGCAATGAAGTAATTTCAGCAAAAACCTCTTGTTTTATGCGCTCATAAACCTGTTGTTCAACAAAATTAATTTCTGTGTTTGCTTTAGCTAATTGGTGCTCCAGCTCACTTAATTCAAGTGTGGTAAATCGTTCTTTATTAATTAAACTTTGTTGACGCTTATATTCATCAGGAACCAAATGAAGATTCGGCTTTGTTATCTCAATATAATACCCTTGAACCTGATTAAAACGAATTTTGAGCGAACCAATTCCGGTTCTTTTTTGTTCTTGTTGTTCAAGTGCGACCACTTTATCATGTGCATGCGCCAACAATTCTCGCAATTCATCAAGTTGTTGATCAAATCCCACTTTTATGAGCCAATTTTTTGATGAATCAACATTTAATGCTGCTGCCAATAATTTATGTAATGAGGTAAAATTTCCAATAGCTTCAACAGCCCTTTGCAATAATGCACTCTTTTTAAAACTATCAAGTAATGAAATTATTTTTGGTATATGTGCTAATGCATACATCAAATGTACGTAATCATACAAATGTGCACGATTGAGCGCAATGCGACCAACAACGCGTTCAAGATCACCAATGTCATGCAATAACTCGGCTAATTGCTGTGTCATACCAATATCTTTTACCATTACCTCTACCGCATCAAGTCGATGATTAATTTGAGACTTATGAACCAATGGGCTCAAAAGCCACTTCTTAATCATGCGCGACCCCATCGTGGTTACAGCTCGATCAAGAACAGTAAAAAGCGTATGCTGCGCAGAACCATCTTGATTATTTTTTATTAATTCTAAATTGCGTTGTGTTGCTGCATCCACTATTAAAAAATCATCAGAACGATATAAATAAATCTGTTTAAACTGAGCTAATGCTTCCTCTTGATTCTTTTTTAAATAAAGATAAAAACATTCCAATGCCCTTTCCAAAGATGACGATTTTTTTATTAATGATTGATCCTCTCCTTTAAATGCCGCTATCCATGAAGGAAAATCACCAACAAAACCCTTTACCGGCTCACTTAAAACAAACCCCATTTGCTTTAAAATAGCCTGCCATTTTTTGGTATTTATCAGACCATCAAGTATAATTTCATCAGGCATATAACGATGCAATTGTGTTTCAATGGTGCGCCAATCATCTACTCGCATCATGGTTGCACTCAATTGTCCCGTCAACAATTCACCAAAGACTAAGATAACACTTTCGGCAGCAACAAACATTGAACATAAATATGAAGAACGTTTATCATCAAGCAATTTTTCATCGGTTAACGTCCCAGGAGTCAAAACCTTTGTTACACCGCGTTTAACAACAGACCCTGGACGAGCCTCTTCCAGCTGTTCACAAATTGCAACATGAAATCCAGCTTTCACTAATTTAGTAATATGATGATCAAGCGCGTGCACAGGAACGCCACACAACGGAATTGGTTTTCCATTATGTGTACCACGCTTAGTTAAAGCGATACCCAAAATCGCTGCCGCCTGCTTTGCTTGATCAAAAAAAAGTTCAAAAAAATCGCCAACTTGAAAAAAGAGCAATGCTTCGGAATACTGCTCTTTCAACTGAAAATATTGCTGCATTAAAGGAGTTAATTTTTCTGTACTCATCAATTACTACCATTAAAAAATGATTAACTTTTTTTATTAAATTTACCGACCAATGGCTCAATGAGCCAATAGTCAGGAAATAACTCACCCTTGGTTGTCAGATTCATATACTTCGGAAACATTAAATTCTCTAAAAGACGCAACGCTGCAACAAAATCTACTTGATTACCATAACGAAGCATAATATCATCTTCAGGACTTTTCAAATTCATATGCAAAGTCGCAAGCGCATGAATAACCCATCGCGTAGCCTCATATGAAATAGTTATCGGCTTAGGAATTCGCATATCACGTGGCTCTAATACCCAAGCCGCCCACAATTTATTCGTATCCAAATACTCAACTAATTGAACCAATGGAACAAAGAATTTTGGCGCCTCACTATTATATTTTTCATGATAATCCGTCCTTTTCAACTCATTTAACCACGACCGTGCATAAGAAACCTCATATGCTTGCTTTCCAGATAAACCAAATTGACGAACTTCTTCTAATAACGCAGGCGCTTCTTCTCCCACTTCATTGTGACGATAACGCAACAATAACAAGGTACCATTAAAATTTTTAACCAGGAGCGCTTGTTTATACGCCTCATTTAATTCTGGAACAATTAAGCCAATCAAATGACTATACCACGTTTTGCGCGCTTCATTTGCCAAAAGTTCTATCAATGATCGATCAATATCATATGCACGCAGCGGTCTTACAACTTCTAATTTCAAGTCATTTTCAAGTTTTACAAAACGCCCACCATCAGTAAATTCTTTTATATCAGCTCCTAATTGCGTCCATAATTCACGAACGGCATCATCAACATGAAACTGAACAACTAATGAACGAACCATTTCACTTAACCCTGCAAAACGATCAACAGAAAAATGGGTAACCGCTTCATAAAATTTACTCAGCTGATAGTGAATGACGGTCGACTCTTCCTGTTCTAATCGTTTGCGAACCATACATAAAATATCATTCAATTGATCTTTGTGAGAATGGTACAATTCTTTAATTTTATCCTGTAAACGTTGATAAACTTCTTCTGATGTTAATGCGGTTAAATCTTCACGTGACGCTTGCATAATAGTATCATGAATAACCCACCGCAATAATGATTCCAAAAAAAGACTCCGTTCAAAATCATCTTTATAATCAAAAAATAGCGGATAAAGTTCGTGATAATGTGCAAATGACCGATAAGAACTTCGATCTATAATAAATTCATCTTTATAAAAAGACTTTAACTGTTGTAAAAGATAATTAATACGAATGGTCTCACGTGACGTTCGCGGATACATACTCAAGAAATCCACAAAAACAACATTTTGCACACCACTCGCTTCAAGTTGATCTGCTAAATCTTTTTTAAAATTATCATAACACATGGGAATAGAAAGACCTTTGTCAAAGATCATCAATTCCGGTTCTTTTATCTTTAATCCCTGTGAATGCACATCTTCAAAAGAAGTCATAATACGAATTTGACGTGGATCGTAAATATTTACGACAAAATGTTTATCTTTAAATGCAAAGGGACACCATGCAGAATGAACTTGCAATGTCTTAATATTATAAGCTACCGCTTCTTCTGGAGAATTATTTTTTTTATCAACAGATACCTCTTCTAAAAGATCTTCAAACTGTGCAACTATTTCATGATAGTGCGTTAAGACATGTTGATGCAACAACCCTAAATCTTGAGCAGAAAGCGTTCGATCAAAGCCTAAATCGATATAAACATGGCCATCGGGTTTTGCGCAATAATGACTAATTTGAGCAGGCAAATCGGCAATAACCACATCATCATTAACGTGGTATAACGTTGCACGTTGTGATGATGCATTGCTCACATGCTCATATTTATCAAAATCATCTTTATGCGACAACCAATTACAAATGTTTCCCAAAAGCGTACTCTTGCCAACCCCATCTACAAAACTCCAAAAAATGTATGCAGTTTTTTTATTATCAATGGGTTTTAAATAATGTACAAAGTGAGAAACAAATTGCTGCGCATTCTTCGTAACTTCAGCCGGTTGTCTTTCAGTTATTTCAATAGGATAACTAACATCAGGTCCTACAAAAATCTTTTTAATTGGAACAAAACTCTCCATTAAATGTTCTACATAATAAAATGAAAACAAAATATCTTGTGTTGCAAAACGATTTCCTTGAGAGCCTTTACTCTCCGCCTCGTAAATCGATTGCCAAAAATTGAGCAAATATTTAAATATCGGCTGACACTGAGCATCCTTTATCTTATTTTGAATACACGCTTGATAACCTAAAATAGTCTCATACCATTTACCAAATGCATGCTTCTGTAAAATTTCTGTTCCTTCGTGAAACAATTCAATAGAATCAGCGGCAATATGTTCAACTAAATTTTGCCCCACTTTTGAAGCATCCTTAAAAAGATATCCTGTTAAAAAACCAAAAACGTTTCCTGGTGCAAACTCCCATCCACTCTCAGTTTTTGTTACAACTTCATCTTCGATCTGTTTTTGAGATAAACAATCAAAATAACGCGGCACTGCATTCTGCTCATATCCCATAATAAGCATGCGCCCCGATAAAGAAAATTTTCGACCTTGCAAATAATGTTCAAGATTTTGAAGCGAATCTTTCGTCTTTTTTAACAAATAGGGATGATATTCGCGAGAAAAACGGCTTTCTGGATTAAAACAAAATCCTTCAATAAAACTTTGCGAAAAAGGGACAATCGCATCCTGCTCACCATGCAAAAATAAAAAACTGAAGAGTAAACATATAAAACGAAATTTCATAAATTATTCAAATCCAATTCTTTTCAACAATTCAGATACAACCATATCAAGCACTGATTCAATCCGATCATAATGATATGCCATTTTATGAGCATATGTTGCCGATGCTTGTTTAGTCTTATGTAAACAAGTCCGATAAATCTGTGTCATAAGTTGTTTATGTTTCAACAATTCCATAATATGTTCAAGCGACATTTCTTCTTCAAAATAAACATAATTGAGCTTTTTCAGCATAACATTGGTCAATTGCTCAAAGAAAAATCGATAAAAAGAAAAATGCGCTTCCGGAACCATCTGAACCAGCAAATCCTGTAATTGCAAATAATGTTTTTTCAAATGAATAGGTTTTTTACGCTTCTTTTGAATCTTTTGTACAATCACACCACGTCGCGTATCTAAATAATGGGTCGTTAAAAAAGTATGATATTGTTCGCATTCTCTCAGCCATTCTGTATCAAGACTTTCCCGATCATAGCGCTCGAAATTACTATAATAATCCTTAAGCCTTCTCTGATAAGCTGCCGGTGTATCATACGCATAAAACCATCGCTTTCTCTCATCGGAAATTAACTCACTTAAATGCTGCCATGAACTCAGAAACTCTGGCAAACTCATATCAGCAAAATCTTTGCAAACCCAATCAGCAGAACAATAACAGTTTTTAATCTGAGTTAAAAAATCTGTCCCCGCCAATACACCAACTCTCGTGGCACTTATAAAAAAAAGAATGAGCAGACACCACTTTTTCATAATCATCCCACAATATCATTGCTATCTAAAATGGCGCACAAATGTTGCATGCTATTGGTATACTCATAAACAGCACCCAGAAGACCACTTGACTCATGCGTCGCATCTCGCGTAATTAAGCTTGGCAAAACATGCGCAATATTTTGTGTAGCACGAATCATATCATCACGACACATAATTAATTGATTTTTTTCAAATTCATCAGCATCGCCATCATTGCTTAAACGATAATTAATAAAGCCAATACAACAAGAGACTGATTCAATTAAATTATTCCATTGCCGTACAAAAAGCTCCTCATATGACGCAACATCATCTTTATCTAATGTCAAACGACGATCAGCGATTAATTTCAACCTAACCAACTCATCAAAGGCTGCTAAATGTTGACGTTCATCATTACCGAAAACCGAAACAAACTGGTCACTCCAATTAATGGTAACGTTTTTAAAAATAGAAAAATCAGAAGAGTGAGGATCAAGAACCGCCGCTGTATATTTTAATTGCATAATTTTTTTATAAAAATTAAGACGATCTTTCAAAAGCCACTCTAGATTTAATGGCCTAAAAAATTGATCAAACGCTTGCCACATTCTAAATGCATAAATCGTTGCGCCCGAACTGAAAAAGGCAAAACCCAAACCTATGGGAGCTTGTTTTATAAAATCGACACAGCCTGACTTAATCCAGCCACCTACTGATGAAAAAAAACCAACTTTTGGCACCTCTGGAATTTTCAATTCACCTTTTCGATCTTCTAATTTGACACAAGTATTATTTTTTTGATTTGTATTATCTCCGGCATCATGGTGCCACTTATACAGTCCCCATGCAGCACCACCAAGAACACCTGCACCAATTATGTATTTTGCAATGGTTCTTTTGCGTTGCAATTGAGCAAGATCAAGCGCAACTGAATTTGCGGCCAGATCAATAACTTCTTGCTCGAGAGTTTTAAACTCATATGAGAACAATTGAACTGTTGTACAAATCAATAACCACCACTGTTTTTTCATCATTTAACCTTTACGATTTAAAAGCGAGGAAGGCCACCACCTAGAGCGCCGCCAGCACCCTGTCCAAAACTTGCCGACGCTTGACCAGGCTTGCCAAGACGCTGCAACTCAAGAGCTTCTTTTTGGTCAATAATACGCGCAATATGAACAAAGGTCTCGCTGCAGTTTTTGCTAATAAATTCAAAATCATCTTTCAAACGTGCAATATCATTATCTTCTTTAATTTCATCACACAATTGCACAAGCCGTTCAAGATAATTAATAAGAGTATTTGTCAAATGAATAATCATTGAACGATTGACATCTGAAAGATTAGCTGCAAAAGCAACCGCATCCTGTGATCTGAGCCAATGGCTTGCGCGATATAACGCAAACAACATAATACCAGTCTTAATTCCCAATCCAATCAAACGATCCTGTGTCGTAACCTCTTTTTGACTGGCTAATTGAGCATAATGCTCAGCTTTTTTATTTTCATGTTCAATCTGTTTATCCCATGCAGACAAATCTAAACTAACTGGTTTTGCACGCTCAATATCCAAGTCTTTTTCGCTTCTCCTTAATGCAAATTCAATTCCAAGAGCCTTTTCCTGCATAAGAAATTTACTTTGTTGCAATTCGGCACTCTGTTCCCAACACTTTTTTGATAAAGCTTCTGCGTTATCCTTACTCATCGGAGCCCAAAGCCAACGTAAACCAAGATAACCTAAACCACTAACCGCAACACCATCTAACACGCGGTCAATAATGGTATGTTTTCTTTTTTTAGTAAAATTAACATCATAGTGATTTACACGCTCTTGCAAATTACTAATAATATATTCAATATCACGTTTCAATGCACCAACACCGTATGGAGCTTCCATGGTTTCGTTATTTTTCTTTTCTTGATCAAGAACGTGCGCACGGACAACTCGCGCACCTTTGGCAACATTGCTAATATGGGTATTAACGCTTCGTTCAATAACCCATTTCCACCCAAAAAGATCACGCACTTCAAAACCTTGTGCGCCACGCAATTTTGTCATAAAAGTTTTGTACCAGGAGCTCAATGCGCCATGACCTTGATCAATTGAAGTACCTAATGCACGCGCAAAAACACCCTTTGTCGCATCAGAAATGCAACTAATCGCACCAAGCTTAACACCCACAACAGCAGAGTCTTTAAATGGTAATTGCGAAATTTCACGCGAATTTTGCATGGCCGCCAACCCCATAAACATCGCAGGGTCATAACCAGAACTTTCTGCAAAAAGAGATCCAAAAGAACTGAGCACTAATAAATAAATTTTACGCTGTAAATGTTTCATAAAAACTCCGAAAAAGTAGCTTTATTAAAAGAAAATTTCAGCTTTTATTATAATGAAAAATAAATTTTTAGCAAAAAAAGACTTTTTTATGCGTCAATAATGACCGTCACTGGTCCATCATTAACCAATGAAACTTTCATGTGTGCACCAAAGATACCTGTCTGAATTTTTTGAGAATAAGCCAATGCAAGACGATCAACAAATTCATTGAAAAATTGATGCGCAATTTCCGGTACCATCGCAGCATCAAAAGATGGCCTATTCCCTTTGGTACAATTGGCATAAAGTGTAAATTGCGGCACAAGCAAAATATTGCCATTGATATCACCAACATTTTTATTCATGCGATGCTCTTCATCGGAAAAAATACGCAAAGAAACTAATTTTTTAACCAGATAATCAATCGCCTCTTTTTTATCATCTTTATGAAATCCGACTAAAATAAGTAACCCTCGGCTTATTGCCCCCACTATATCATCATCAACTTTAACCGAAGCTTCTAAAACGCGCTGAATTACTAATCGCATGCATATTTCCTTTACGAGAGAAAAGCACTTAAGGCTTTTTTGGTATTTCCACCAAGAACTGTGCCGAGAAAATTCACGGCCATTCGCTGTACCACCGGGTTATAAATTTGTTGCGATAAGGCTCTCAACAAATCAACCAGTCCAATCTTTGATGGAAGTTTTACTTCAATATCATTATACTTCAATTGTAATAATCTCAAAAACGCCCCCAGTCGAATATAAACATTAGTTTCTTCTTCTGCAGCTTTTTCATAATAACGAGCAGCTTTTTGTAAGTCTTTTTTTATGTCATCATAACCTTGATAATAAGCCTCTCCTAAGGTAACATTCATAAGGTTAATTTCACTTTCATATTGCTTTTTTTCTGGTGGTGTTAATTCATCAAACAAAGCCAAACTCTGTTTAAAAATATCAAAAGCAGACACAACATCCAAATACGGAATCATAAGAAGCCCTTTTTGATACAATAAAAAAGCCTTCTTGCCTTTATCCTGTTCAGCATCAATTTCTTTATCAAATTCATCCAAAACAGAAGGAAATGGCTTTTTAAGCAATCCAAATTGCCATTTCCACTGAGGCATGACAGCTAAAAAAAACTCTGCCAAACGCTTTTCATTTTGTGAACCAAGAGAAGCTGCTTTTTCGAATGATTCTTGCGCAGCCGCATAATTTCGACTCACTCCCTGTCCCATCAATTGCATAAGGCCAATCATATACGATGCCATAGCTTTAACATGATCATTTGTACCATTATTAATCAATCGAGAAAAACTCTGATAGGCATCATTATATAAACCCTTTGTATGATGCAAAAAAGCATTTTTAGTAGCAGGATTATTAAAATCTAAGGGATAAACATAAACAAGAGCATATGATAAGTCTTGTAATATATCCTCGTTTGTTTGAGAACGTATTATACAAAAAAAGAATAAACATAATAAAAAAAGCTTTTTCACTCGAGCCCCCTCTTTTTTATAATGTTAACAAAAGGCTTCACTTAAAAGCTAGATTTTTACCTCTTTTCACAGAGCATATCATAATTCATGTCCTGCAACATTGAATTAAATACTTGATTTGTGGTGCAAAATTCAAATATGATTAAAATATAAGTGGAGGATGTCTCGTGAAAAAAATATTATTTTTGTTATCGCTGATTTTATTCATTCCGGTTATTTGTATGGATGAAAAAATGGATGTTGAAGAACCCGCAGAACGTTTAATCTCGCTTCCGGTTTCCGAAGGAGAAGAACCACGAAATGTTGATTTAAACCAAGAAGATCCCATTGCCTATGAAACTTTTGCTACCATGATCTCTGCGATTAATTTAGCAATCGAAAAGAAAGAAGAACAGATACCTCATTTACGTTTAGCCGAAGTTGTAACTACTATTGATGAAAAACCTTTTTATCATCATTTCTTATCTGATTCGATAGATGATTACATAAAAGATCAGGTTCTTAACAAACATCAGGCCAACCCCGAAAATCCATTAAATCGACAACCAATTACACGCATTTATTTTTATACATATCATCCTGAGGAAAGAAATTTTACGCGAGATGAACTTATTCTTGAACCGCCATTTGCCATTCAAGAAGATGCCATCGTTCATCAAGATGCACCTGATTTAGAAGCACTTGAAAATCTTTTACAAGAATTAAGTCCTCGTGCCCATGCTCATAGATATAATCAAGAAAGACAAAGGCTTGATTTAAGTAATTTAGATTTATATAGTGAAAACATTCCAGCTGACTTTTTTACCAGACTTGCTCATATCCTTCCCAATCTTAAAACGCTTGATGTATCAAACAACGACTTAGAAAGACTACCAGACACCATTGGCAATCTCGCCAATCTTAAAAGGCTTAATGTATACAACAATCAATTGAGATCACTGCCAGAAAGTATTGGCACTCTCGCCAATCTTCAAGAGCTTGATGTATCCCACAACCACTTAGGGTCACTGCCAGAGACCATTGGCACTCTCGCCAATCTTCAAGAGCTTTATGTATCCCACAACCACTTAGGGTCACTGCCAGAGACCATTGGCACTCTCGCCAATCTTCAATGGCTTAATGTAAACTACAATCAATTGAGATCACTGCCAGAGACCATTGGCAATCTCGCCAATCTTCAAGAGCTTTATGTATCAGTCAACTACTTAGAATCACTGCCAGACACCATTGGCAATCTCGCCCATCTTCAAAGGCTTAATGTATCCCACAACCCTCATTTAGCACTATCACCAGCCCTTCGTCATGAATTAGAAAATCGAGGCACCCGAATAATTCGATAAAAGAAAATTTTAGGAGGTTAAATTGAAAGTATTTTTTTATATTTTTAGCTTATTCATTTCAACAAATTTAATAGGCGTCGATTGTATTGCACAAAAAGGCGAATCTAAAAAATGTAATGGAACGGTAGGAAAATGTCTCTCAGAGGGTGGCCATGTAACATGTGAAAATGCAACAAGCTGCGAAGCTATGAACGGCGGCACTGCAACCTGTACGGGAATTGTTATTAATGACTGTTCTGCAAAAAATGAAGGTATTGTTTCCTGCACTGGCACAGTAAAAATTTGCCAAGCAACAGACCAAGGAATTACAACATGCCCAGGAAATGTTAAAAGTTGTGCTGCTAAGGATAAAGGTACTGTTCGATGTCCTTCACATGTACGATGTCGAAAAAAATCTGGCGGAAAATGCGAAAAAATCTAACCCCAAGCAACACATCTATGGCTTGTTGAGTTTTGTAACACAAGCTATTTTAAAAGGCCGTTCGTCCAGAGCGAACCCTGAGTGAATAAATGAACCGAAGGGTGAGTCGAAGGATAATTCCATTCAATTCTTCGACTCGGATTTCGGCTCTCTTTGTTCACTCAATCACTCGATCAGAACGAACGAATGATTAATTATCAATCTTTGTCTTTTTATAACGTTTTTTAAAAACTCAACGGACCCTAGGCATTTTTTTTAGATGACATAAACTAAAAAGAAACTATTGGAATTTATGAAAGATTTAAAACCTCGATACGATACAACAAAAAAAGCTATCGGCAGCTTCACCATTGCTGTAGAAAAATTAAAAGGTGCAGATGTATTGCCAGAAGAAGAATATCGAACCTTGCGCGATTCAGCCATTAAACGTTTTGAAATTTCGGTCGACACCTTATGGAAATATCTTAAAATATATTTAGAAGTTCAAAAAGGAGTCATTCACAATTCTCCCAAACCTGTTTTTCGTGAATGTTTGCGAACGGGCATTTTGTCTGATAAAAACACGCAAGTTGCACTTGAAATGGTCGATGCACGCAATATGACTTCACACATTTACAAAGAAGAAATTGCTGAACAAATTAGTAATAATTTTCCTCTTTACGCAACACTCATGGAAAAAATAATTTCCACAACTATCCCACAATAAAAGGGCTCCAGTGGTAGAACCTGAATACAAAAAAAAATTAATTGAAATCATTAACAAATACCTGCCGAAAGCCAAAATCTATCTTTATGGTTCTCGCGCTCGAGGTGATCACTCAGAAGGCTCTGATATCGATTTAGCGATTGATACCGGCAAACCAGTAAATTTTTCAATTATAGGCAACATAAAAGAAGCCATCGAAGAATCAACAATACCATTATTTGTTGATGTTATTGATATTCAAAATGCTTCATCCAATTTTATTAATGAAATCAAGAAAGAATGGATTCCTTGGTAATTAATCACTTAATTTAAGATATTTTGCAGTAAAACTTTTCTCAGATTTGATGATCTCATTCGGACTACCTTGTGCCATAACATAACCACCTTCATCGCCACCCTCAGGGCCAAGGTCGATAATATAATCTGATGCACGCAACACATCGAGATTATGCTCAATAACAATGATGCTGTTCCCTTTATCTACAAGACGATTAAGAACCTTTAATAATTTTTCAATATCAGCATTATGTAAACCAGTTGTGGGCTCATCAAGAATATAAATCGTATCTGAACCACGTTTTGCCAATTCTCGAACCAATTTAATTCGCTGTGCTTCTCCACCAGATAACGTTGTTGCAGGTTGTCCCAATTTTAAATAATCAAGACCAACATCACACATCAACTGCAATCTCTTTTTTAATGAAGGATAAGCACTAAAAAATTCTAACGCTTCAAACGCAGTCATTTCGAGAACATCATAAATAGTTTTACCGTTATATTTTATTTCGAGCGTCTGTTTGTTATATCTTTTTCCTTTGCAAACTTTACATTCAACCGTCACGTCCGCAAGAAAATGCATACTAACGGTAATTTCCCCTTCTCCCCGACATTCAAAACAACGGCCATCAGCAACATTAAAACTAAAACGTCCAACTTGATAACCACGGGCCCTGCTTTCAGGCAAACGCGCATACAGGTGCCGAATTTCATCAAACATTCCTAAGTAAGTCGCAGGATTTGAACGAGGCGTTCTTCCAATAGGTGATTGATCAATCACCACTAATGAATGGAGTGATTGTGCCCCTTCGATATAACTTTCATGGTTATTAAAATAATGCTGGGCGGTCTTTGAACTGTAGGGCTTATTAAATTCACGTTCTAACGCAGGAACTAGTTCTTCAATAACCAACGTACTTTTACCCGATCCAGAAACCCCTGAAACCGAGCAAAAAACACCCAATGGAAATTTAACTGACTCTTCTTTTAAATTATTTTTAGTCAATTTATACAATGTAATAAAGCAACGCGGCTCACGAATTTTGTCTGGAACGGCAATTGCTCTTTTTCCAGACAAATATGCCCCGGTTAACGAATTTTTATCACGGCGCAATTTTAGTGGCGAACCTTGAGCGGTAACACGTCCGCCATGAACTCCCGCAGCTGGCCCCATATCAATCAGATGATCAGCAGATTTAATCGTATCAATATCGTGCTCAACCACTAAAACGGTATTTCCTTGATCACGCAAAGATTTAAGCGTTTTAATTAAACGTTGATTGTCACGTTGATGCAATCCAATACTTGGTTCATCAAGGATATATAAAACACCTGAAAGCGCAGAACCTATCTGCGTTGCCAAACGAATACGCTGTCCTTCACCCCCTGAAAGTGTTCTTGCTGAACGATTTAAAGTTAAATAAGCAAGACCAACATCATTAAGAAATCCCAATCGGTTCATAATCTCTTTGATAACCGACTGTGCAATTTCCATCTCATGAGCTGCTAATCTAAGTTTCTTAAACCAAACCAAAAGCTCTCTGATCGGCATATTAACCAGATCATCAAGTGTTTTTTTATTAATTTTTACTGATAAAGCAAACTCATTAAGCCGTTTACCTTTACAATCTGGACACTCAGCAATTACCACATACTTATTATAATGCTCAAGACCTTTATTCATACGCGAGTAACGATCATCATACTGCCACGGCCATTCATGAATAGTCCCCAATCCATGACATTTTTTACACGCACCAATAGGAGAATTAAATGAAAAAAGTCGAGGCTCTAATTCAGGAAATGATTTTCCACAAGGTACACACATGCGATCTGATGAAAAAACATATTCATTCATACAAGCAGACTCGCTCGTATCCTTCGATGAACTCAAGACAAGCGCTTCTGTCATTTCTGCGCGATCTGCAGTAATAATTTTCACTTTACCACTAGACAACTCAAATGCCTTCTCAATCCCTTCATTAATGCGCACTTTTTCATTGTCTAAAACAGTCACCACATCAATCAACAGGTCAATTGAATGTTTGTGTGTTTTTTTCAATCCGAGTTCTTCAACCGCTGCAAGTGAATTAAAACGGTAGCGTTTACCATCAATAATAAAACGATGATAACCGTTGTTAAAATAGTGGATCAATTCACTCTGAAATTCACCTTTTTTTTCGTGAGCAAGCGGCGCAGCAATTACTATTTCTTTATTTTTAAATTTATTAGTGATAAGTGCGGTAACTTTTTCAGGTGATTCTTGACTAATTTCTTGGCCGCAGGAAGGACAATGAGGTGTTCCAATGCGAGCATAAAACACCCGCATATAATCATAAATTTCTGTAATAGTACCCACCGTCGAACGCGGATTTGCGCTCACTGTTTTTTGCTCAATCGCAATAGAAGGACAAAGTCCAATAATCTGATCAACATCAGGTTTGCGTGCAATACCCAAAAATTGTCGCGCATAAGCCGACAATGATTCAGTATAACGCCTCTTGCCCTCGGTATAGAGAATATCGAGCGCTAAAGAACTTTTACCAGAACCCGAGGGCCCCGTAATTACCGTAAATGAGTTTTTAGGAATCTCAATATCAATATTCTTGAGATTATGCTCTCGTGCACCAATCACACGAATTACATCTTTTTTCTTTTTATTCATAAATAATGGCTATTAGTCAGAAATGCCTCCACAATTCAAGTATAACAGGATCCATAAAAATGTTAATAAATCCTCTTTGCCTTTTGAGTCAAATTTTCCTATACTATGAGTAAATCTTGAAATGGTGGGTGTAGCTCAGTTGGTAGAGCACCAGATTGTGGCTCTGGGGGTCGTGGGTTCAAATCCCACCACTCACCCCATTCTCTTTAAACGCTTATTTTTTAACGTTTTTTTGCCGTCTCTAATTGCTGTGCTAACAACCTTCTCATTTTACGCAGCTGTAAAGCAAAATGCGTGTCGGTAGCATATTTTTTTCTAACCAGAGAATCCATTACATTTCCACTAAAAGTTCGTTCAATTTTTGATTCTCTCTCCACATGACGCTGATCCAGAGGATGTCCTGAAATTTTATCACAAACTGAAGTTTGCATGGCAGCGAGTGCCTGAGTACCTGCAATTATAAGAAACAATGTAATTTTCATAAAAATCCTCTCAAATTAAACTTGCCAGGTCATAAAAAAAACTCTAATATAGTTATTGATATACGTATTGAGTCGGAGCGTGGCGCAATTGGTAGCGCACTTGCTTTGGGAGCGAGGGGTTGCGAGTTCGAGTCTCGCCGCTCCGACCATTTTTTTTTAATCCTTCTTTTTCTTTGTATTTTCATAAGAATCAACAATTTTTGTACGCGGCAACGAAGAAATCAAACGCCTCAAGCGGTCAAATTTGCTTAATTTTTTATGAACAGGTATGGGTTCAGGTTTAGAGCTTCGTTCAAAACCCATTAATGAAAAACAAATACTTATAAAAATAAGCTTTTTTAAAATGTTTCTCATGCTCGGCCTTTCAACCCTTGCTGAAATTTAGTGTAGCTCAGTACACTACAATTACAATAAAAACAAATATTTAAATATGTTTAAGTTTAACGTTTTATTTTTATCCGCCATTCTTGTCAATATTTCTTTATGCGCATATGAAGCGGTAGTTATTGAACCAATCATTGACGTCGTCAAAAAAAACTTTTCAACCCCATCCCCGGAAAAACTTTATTATGCACTTCCCAATTTATGGCATACAAAAAAAGAAGAATGTCCACGTTTACATCAATTACTCTACAATCATCGCGTCTTTGTTCTAGAAGAAGATCAAAAACAAGCAAAAATTTCAATTCCACATCTCATTGTTAAAAATAAATTTAATAAAAAAGATCATCTTAAAGGATGGATTCTTAAGTCAGAAATAAGAAAAATAGATGAATTAAATCAATCATATATTCCCCCTTTTCTTCGTAAGGATACAACTGCTTCTTCAGTTGTGACACTTATTTTCCCATGGCAAAATCCCCATGATAAAAAATTGTATTCAGCCGGCACTCGTTTTGTTCGATCTTATCAAGATACCGCAACATTCATTGGTGCATATTGGTTTGATTTTGAAAATAATAGAAAGACTCACATTCTCTTGCCCGTCAATCAAACTCTCGTATCAACGGAAAGATCTTTTTCAGAAAAACAACGTTTGATGATACAACTCATCAATCATTGGGTCGACGCATATGGCATCATTCCTTATGTCTGGGGAGGTGCCAGTATTGGCAACCAAGCATCAAACTCTTTTTATTTAACTGCAAATCCAATGTTAGGAAAAAATTATAAGGGTTGGCTTTGGCCACATCAAAGTTACCCTTATGCCGGACTCGATTGTTCCGGTTTAATTTTACTCGCAGCCCAAATTGTTGAACTTCCTTATTTTTGTAAAAACAGTTCTACTATTTTCAAAACGCTTCGCCCAATAAATAAAGATGAAATAGTAGAAGATGGCGATATTATCTGGATGCCGGGACATGTCATGATCGTCAGTGATGTTATTAATAATGAACTTATTGAAGCACAAGGCTATTGGCCAAGCGTAGGACGCGTTAGAAGGCAAAAATTATTTGAACGATTCAAAAACATTAACGCATATGATGATTTTGCATTGGCGTTTTTTAATAAAAAACCACTTGAACGCATTCATGCGGATAGAAGTATTCAAACATTCACTGATTATGCATTGCTCAAATTTTCCTCTATATCACTTTGAAATGATTCAAACTTAAGGCCGTTCTGTTCAAAAATTAATCGAAGATGATCGTCATAAATGGGGTATTTATAATGAAGAAAATCACATAAATCTGTCAATATCCATTCAGCACAACACCCTTTTCCATACATTTTAAATTCATTAATATGCCTCTTCAAAAAATATAATGTTTTAAAAGGAACAAATAAAAAATGTGCATCCCGTTTCTTTGCTCTTGCTAATTCCTTAACAATATCGGTAAGATCAATATCTAATTCGCCGAACCGCCCTCCTTCTACTCTTGGACGATCGTCAGATTCTGTATCTTCAACCTGATTGATTGGGTGCACTTTGCTCATGCAACCACCTGCAAAACAATTCACTAACGTCAAAGAACAAAATAATAATTTCAAAAAAAACACGTTTATTTTTCCTTTCTTTTTCTTACCATTATAATGGAAAGAACATTAAAGCATAAATAAGAGAATTAAAAAAATGAACTTAACATGCAGACAGGTCACTTGGAAACTAGCAGGCAATATTCCGATCATCATTGCTGATATCAATGATACTTACAGCATTAGTGAAACAAAAGATCTTTTGTCTCAACCATTTGAAACTCATGTGGCTGAATAATCGCATTCTATCATCATTTGATTGGATCAATTTTTTTTTAACAATGACGATTGCACTTATTGGCATCACCTTTATTTACAGTGCAACAACCACACAAACAATCATCTATTCTACTTTTTTCACTAAACAAGTCATTGGCACCTTAATCGGCATAATCATTTACATAATTTTTTCATACATAGATTTCCGCACAACATGTCGATGGGGATATTTTCTTTATTTCATTACGATAGCACTTCTGATTTTCACCATCATAAAAGGAAATATTGGCATGGGTGCTCAACGATGGATCGACATCAAAATTTTCAAATTTCAACCTTCAGAATTAGCAAAACTATTTTTACCTGCTTTCATCGTTTACTATTTGCAAGGAGAACATGAAACGGCACAGTTTACTTTTAAAACATTTATTCCTCTCCTTGTCATTTTAGCAATCAGCTTTTTATTAATTTTAAAACAACCAGATCTCGGCACCGCACTCATTATTCTAACATCAGGCCTCATTATGCTCAGACATGCAGGACTTCCCAAAAAATTTTTTCTCATAAGTGCATTAATTGGTATCATAACCGCACCTGTCTTTTATAAATTTTTAAAACCATACCAAAAAAAAAGAATTGAAGTCTTTTTAGGAGCGGGAGATAAACAACGTGAACGTTATCAAGTAGAACAAGCAAAAATCGCTATCGGGTCAGGAGGATTTTGCGGAAAAGGATTTTCTCAAGGAACACAAAATCGATTGGCGTTTTTACCAGAACGAAGAACTGACTTTATTTATTCTGTTCTCTGCGAAGAATGGGGATTCATAGGAGCATTTTTTTTATTAGCCCTCTATTTTATATTGATTATTCGATTGCTTTTGCTCATAAGTACCATTCGGTCTTTTTTTACGCAGCTTCTTGCGCTCGGTCTTTTACTACCAATTTTGATATCGGTTGTTGTTAATATTGGCATGGTAATTGGTCTGCTTCCAGTCGTCGGCATTCCGCTGCCACTCATGAGTTATGGCCTTTCACACACCTGGATAACGTATGCAGCACTTGGATGGATTAATAACGTCATCAAACATAGATTCTCAATATCAACTAACTTTTGAGCGGAGCACTCAACCAACACGCCATGGTGGTGGCCCTTGTGTAGCCCCTAGATAAGAACCACCTGCAACAGCCACACAACAAATAATAGCACTCACTCGATAAAGAGCAGAACGTTCATCAACCGTCATCTTACAATTTTTTTCCTTATCAAAGCAGCATGGGCATGCGCAACACACCAATGTTTGCCACCATGAAGGACATCTTTTTGCACCACAGTGTAAATATAAGTCTGCTTCAGTTCGCTCTCCATTGAGCCCATCAATCCGCATCGCCAACTCAAGCGCCGACATACGCGAATGATCAATCAATCTTCGTTGCTCCTCATCACCAGAATGAGACGTCTCCCACTCCATACACCACATAAAACTCGGAATAAGAAATAACGCTAAAAGAAACCGCATAAACCCTCACTAAAACACACTAACAAACGTATTTTATTATAATCGAACAATTGCTAAGCACAATTATTTTTTGCATTTTAAGCAAAAACAACACCATCTTTTTTTAGCGCCAGGCTCCTTTTTTTGGAGAGGAACATTAATTAATCCAAATTCGCCAGTTTTAAAAACAGACATATCACACACAGGACAATCTCCTGCGTGTCCACTCCAACAATCAAGGTGAACAAAATGACCACAACTTAATTGATAAAATACTACATTACCAAGCAAATTGTTTTTTTTACATATAACACATTCTCGCTGTAATAAACTTTCAGCAGAAGGATGCTCTTCCATAGGATATATTGTCCACGCATAAAACATAAAAATAATTATGTACATTTTCATAAATTCTTCCGGTTAAGCGTCAATCGCTAGAAAGTAATTACTCTGCATAGTATACTGGCACAATAAAAGATTAATAAAGAAAAAACCTTATGCAAGAACTACAACCAATAGATATTATTAAGTTCCAAGATTCTCCTGAAGATATTTCACATGATTTTACCCCAAAAAATTTCAATCAATTTATTGGTCAATCATCTTTAAAAGAAAAATTAAATATTTATACCACAGCGGCCAAAATGCGTAATGAACCGGTCGACCACCTTCTCTTTTCCGGTCCTCCGGGATTAGGCAAAACAACCCTTTCACAAATCATGGCAGAAGAAATGAATGTAGGCATTAAAATTTGTAGCGGTCCAATGCTTGAACGAACGGGCGATTTGGTGGCAATTCTTTCAGGGCTTCAGCCGAAAGATATCTTATTTATTGACGAAATTCATCGAACACCTAAAGCGGTTGAAGAAGTTTTATACAGTGCGATGGAACAATTTCGTGTTGATGTTATCATCGGCCAAGGAGCCGGTGCTAAAACCGTTAATTTACCCATCAACCCATTTACTTTAATTGGCGCAACAACCAAAGCAGGACTTCTCACGGCACCGTTGCGAAGTCGTTTTGGCATCACTGAACGCTTAGATTTTTACGCTGATGACGAACTCAAAATAATTGTACAACAATATGCCTCTTATCTTGAAATAAAACTTTCTGATGCTGGCGCTTTACGCATTGCTAAATCTTCCCGCGGAACACCGCGCATTGCAAAAAAATTAACGCGACGTGTGCGTGACTTTGCACAAGTCAAACATCAAAAAATTATTGAAGATGAACTTGTCCATCAATCATTATTATTTTTGGGTATCGATGAAGACGGCCTTACATCAGTGGATAATTTAATTTTACAAAAAATAATTAAGCATTATGGCGGTGGCCCTGCCGGAATTGAAACAATCGCATCTCTTATTGGTGAAGATAGTGATACCCTTGAAGCGGTTTATGAACCTTTTCTCATGCGCAAAGGTTACCTGGAAAAAACACCACGCGGAAGACAAATTCCCCATTTGATGTTACTCAAACTAAAACGTAAACTCCTTGGGCAAGAAACTATTTTTTAATTGTATCGCTCACCAGCACCCAATTCCCGTATTTAAAAATTTTGTGTATACTGTTAACAAATAAAATTGATCATATTGAGAGGATTATTCCAATGTCAGGTCATTCTAAATGGGCTAATATTAAACATAGAAAATCAGCACAAGATGCTAAAAAAGGAAAAGTTTTTACCAGAATCGGCAAAGAAATCACCATCGCAGCAAAAGAAGGTGGTGGCAATCCTGATGCAAACTTCAGATTACGCACCATCATCGATAAGGCACGCGAAGCAAATATGCCCGCAGACAACATTCAACGCTCAATCAAACGCGGAACAGGTGAACTTCCTGGCGTTTCTTATGAAGAACAATTATATGAAGGTTACGGGCCTGAGAGCGTCGCGGTTTTAGTCGCATGCGTTACTGATAATAAAAATCGTACGGTTGCAGAAGTACGACGCGTTTTTAATAATAATGGGGGTAATTTAGCTGAAGCTGGCGCAGTAAGCTGGATGTTTGAAAAAAAGGGAGTTATTCGCATTAATGCAGGTGGCCTCACTGAAGACGATCTTCTTGAACAACTCATCGATTTTGGCATTGATGACATCGATGTTGATGACGATATCGCAACAATCACGGTCAATCCCAAGCAACTTGAACAAGTAAAAAAAGTTTTAGCCGATAGTGGTCATAAAATAGAATCAGCGGAACTAGAGTTCGTTGCTAAAAATTCAATGGGATTAAGCGAAGATAAAGAGAAAAAAGTATTTGATTTTCTGGAAAAACTTGAAGATCTCGATGACGTACAAAACGTTTATACAAATTTAAAATAGCTCCTTGGGATAATTTTATGCAAAACGTGTATTCTACAAAATATAATCCTCCTAATATAAAAAATTAATTAAAAGGAAAGTACTATGTTATCAAGCATGACCGGTTTTATTTCAAAAACAATTACCATATCAACTGATAAAGAACAATTGGTAAATGTCAGCATTCATCTCAAGACACTCAATTCACGTTTTTTTGAAGCAACATGTCGGCTCACGCATGCACTCAGTGTCCTGGAAACCGAATTCATTAAACGAGCAAAAGAAAAACTGAACCGTGGGCATATGTACTTAAGTATAACTATCAGTGATCCTAATTATTTTAAAGGAAAAGTAACCACCTCATTGAGCATCGTTAAAGGATATCTCGATACGTTAAAGGAAGTACAAAATCAATTTAAACTCCCGGGAACTATCGTTATAAATGATTTGTTACGTATTCCCAATATTTTTGTAGCCGAAGAAACGTTTATCGATGAGAAAACGCGCGATCTTATTTTAAAAGGTTTTGATGAAGCACTTCTCGAGCTCAAAAAAATTCGTACTGCCGAAGGCGCAGAACTTCTGACCGACCTACAAAAACGTACCGCTATCATGATGGAAGAAATTGAAGAAGTAAAAAAATTGTCCAAAGCAACATTAAAGAAAAAACAAGAAGAAATAAAAAAGGAACTGGTACAACTAGGTAAAATCGACTCAGAATTAGCGCAACAACAAAGAATGCAACTCTATTTAGAACTTGATCGAACTGACGTCCATGAAGAAATTGTTCGCTTTAAAACACATCTGAAAAGCTTTGATACATTGCTCAACAAAAAGCAAGAAGAAAAAGGTCGTCAAATCGATTTCATTCTTCAAGAACTTGGCCGAGAAATTAATACTATCGCCGCAAAATCTGACGATAGCACGATCAGTTCACATGCCATCAATATTAAAGTTGAACTCGAAAAGTGCCGCGAACAGATTCAAAATATTGTGTAAATCAAACAAATTTAGAAGTTTTTTTGTTTCCCCAAATATAAAAAAACTAAATATTGCATTCTTGCTAAAATCAATATTAAAGTATCTTAAAAATGAATCTAAGGAGAATCATGACCAAAGGATTATTTTTCTTCTTCTGTTTTGCACATTTCATATGCGCAAAAACTAATATGGAAGACTTTTCAAGAGCAGAAGCACTCAAACAATTATTAAAACTCAAAACTGAAACCCCCGGTCTCTTTTTATATCTCACTGCTCCTCAAAAAGAAGATCTGTGGGTTTTTCATGACAGTAAACGCACAATTAATAACGAACGCATATTTGACAACAAACGCGCACTTGTACCTCATGCAAAAGAACTATTAAAACAAGGGTTTATGTATCTCGACCATTCAGAAATAAAAGTGCGTCCGATCTTCAAAGAACTTATAACGGATCTCGAAAATGAATTACAAACTTCATAACTCTGTAGGTATAATGAACCCATAAATTCGGACCACTAGCTAAGATATAATTTTGCCTCCAAAATAATAAGAGCGAGGAGGCATAAATGAGTCGCAAAAAACATAGTGCAAGTTTTAAAGCTAAGGTGGCGCTTGA